>Ga0065714_10002195_pt1 | contig 66901 bp, 21 predicted proteins | sample MisRhiReplicate2_FD_59101 | JGI IMG/M metagenome (GOLD analysis project Ga0065714, IMG submission 59101) | Miscanthus rhizosphere microbial communities from Kellogg Biological Station, MSU, sample Rhizosphere Soil Replicate 2: eDNA_1 v2... | ecosystem: Host-associated > Plants > Roots >...
CGCGGCTGAGCCGGTTGAGAGCAGCGAGCTACGGCGACACCTGAAGCAGCAACTGCCCGACTACATGATTCCCTCAGCATTCGTGCTGCTGGACGCTCTGCCGCTCACACCCAACGGGAAGCTCAACCGCAGCGCCTTGCCTGAGCCGGGCCGGCCGGAGTTGTCAGATAGTTATGTCGGGCCGCGCACTGAGACCGAGGCGTTGGTTTGCACTTTATGGGCCGGGATCTTAAAGCTGGAGAGAGTCGGTATCTACGACAACTTCTTTGAGTTGGGCGGGCACTCACTGCTGGCGACGCAGTTGCTGTCGCGACTGCGCGAGGCTTTCCAGGTTGAGATACCGCTGCGGCTACTGTTCGAGCAGCCGACGGTAGCGGGCTTGACGCAGCGTATTGAGACTGAGTTGGTGGTTGGCCGGAATGCGCTGGCGCCGTTGCAACGATTGGCATTGGAAGGACCGCTGCCACTCTCATTTGCGCAACAGCGGCTCTGGTTTCTGGACCAATTTACACTGGGCAGCGCCACCTACAACATGCCTATCGCTATTCGGCTCTCCGGGTCACTTAATCTCCTGGCACTCCAACAAACCTTCACTGAAATTCTGCGGCGTCAGGAGTCGTTGCGCACCAGTTTCGCAGTTATCGACGGAGAGCCCGTGCAACTTGTCTCTGAGCCGTGGGACTTCGACTTACCTGTGGTTGATCTCAGCGGCCTCGAAAGGGCGGAGAGCGAACAGCAAGCGCAACGTCTCGCCAATGAAGAAGCACACCGCCCATTTGATCTCACACAGGCTCCGCTTTTCAGAGCCACGCTGTTGCGGTTGGCAGCAGACGAGCACGTGCTGCTGTTTACCATGCACCATGTCATCAGTGATGGCTGGTCGGGGCGCATACTCATCAAAGAGATGACGACGCTTTACGAAGCCTTCTCGCTGGACCAACCGTCACCGCTGCCTGAACTGCCAGTGCAATACGCAGACTACGCCGTGTGGCAGCGCGAGCAATTGCAGGGTGAGACACTTGAAGAGCAGTTGCAGTACTGGCGAGAGCAACTGCAGGGAGCACCTGCCCTGCTGGAACTGCCGACCGAAAAGCCACGTCCTCCGGTGCAAAGCTATCGCGGAGCTCGGCACACATTGGAGGTAGCGCCACAAACCACACGCGCTCTGAAGCTGCTTTCTCGGCAGCACGGCGTGACTTTATTCATGACGCTCCTGGCTGCCTTCCAAGCGCTGCTCTATCGGTATACGGGACAAGAAGACATCGTGGTGGGGACGCCGGTGGCGGGACGCACCCGACGCGAAACAGAAGGGTTGATTGGGCTCTTCCTCAACACCCTGGCCTTGCGCGTGAGCCTGAAAGGCGATCCAACCTTTGCGACGTTGCTGTCACGAGTGCGGGATGCGTGTCTGGGAGCCTATGCACATCAGGACGTGCCCTTCGAACGACTGCTCGAGAAGTTAGCCCCGGAACGAAACCTAAGCCGCACGCCGATCTTTCAGGTGATGTTCAATATGCTTAACCTCGATTTCGCCGGCGAGCAAATTGAACTCGAGGGTCTCACAATAGATCCCTGGCCTGTTGCTCAACAGGAGCCTGGAGCAAAGTTTGAGCTGGAGCTTTACGCTCGAGAGCAAGGTGATGGGCTACACCTGCACCTGGTTTACAGCGAACTCTACACTCCGGTTGCAATGGAGCAGTTGCTGGACTACTTTCACACTCTGCTCCAGGCCGTTGCCGCGGAACCTGAGCAGCGTCTGTCCACGTTGCCTCTCTCGACTGACGTGCGCAAGCAACCAAATCAAGAGAGTCTCATCCGTCCGGCGAATCCATTCGTCACCTTTGCAAACGAGGAGATAGAACAAACGATCCACGAGCGTTTCGAGAAGCAGGTGAGAAGCAATCCGGAAAACATCGGCATTAAGATCCGGAAAGAGAGTTGGACATACAAGGAACTGAACCACAAAGCGAACCAAGTCGCGCGCGCAGTACTTGCTGCAAGCAGCGACGGCGACCAAAGGATTGCCCTGTTACTTAACCACGATGCGTGGATGGTGGCCGGTATTCTCGGCGTCTTAAAGGCAGGCAAGACTTACGTCCCACTCGATGCTTCGTATCCCAGGCAAAGGCTGACGGAAATCCTTCAGGATTCAGAGGCCGCAGGTCTTTTGACTAACAATGCCAATCTTCTCTTCGCCGAAGAACTGGTCCAGGAAGGTCCTCCGATAATTAATCTCGACCAGCTTGATTCAAGCACGCCGGGCGACGACCTTCAGGTGCAATGCACGCCGGATTCACTCGCTTACATCCTCTACACTTCCGGGTCGACAGGTCGGCCAAAAGGCGTCGTGCAAAACCATCGCAACGTTCTTCACTATGTAAGAAGCTACACCAACAATTTACACATCTGCGCGAGCGACAAACTGACGTTTCTTTCGTCGTACGCAGTTGATGCGGCAGTCCAGGACATCTTCGGGGCTGTGCTAAACGGAGCGACAGTTTGTCCGATTGATGTAAGGACTGAAGATTTGAACAGGCTATCGGCACGTCTGCTCGAAGAAGAGATCACCATCTACCACTCCACTCCCACTGTTTATCGCTACTTCGTCAACACCTTAAGAGATCAAGAGACATGTCCATCGGTACGCCTGGTGGTCCTGGGAGGTGAGGACGTACAGAAGCGCGATTTTGAGTTGTACAGGCAGCACTTCTCACCGCTTTGTCTTTTCGTCAACGGACTCGGGCTTACTGAATCTACGATCGGCTTACAATATTTTGCCAATCAACAAACCGAGATTACTCATGAAACTGTGCCCGTTGGGCACCCGGCAGAGAACACGGAAGTCTCTTTGTTCAATGAAGCGGGCGAACAGGTTGCCCTCTATGGTGTAGGTGAAATCATCATTAAGAGCCCACATGTTGCGCTCGGTTACTGGCGCCAGCCGGAGTTAACCCGGAAAGCGTTTCTAACTGCGTCCGCTGACGGGTACTGGCGCAGCTATCGCACAGGCGATCTCGGGCGCTGGCTGGCCAACGGAACGATTGAGTATGTAGGGCGCAGAGATAATCAAGTCAAAATCAGAGGGTATCGGGTCGAATTGGGTGAAGTCGAAGCTGCACTCGGAACGTGTCGAGGAATCAGCGAATGTGCCGTGGTGATGCAGCGCGGAGAAAATGGGAGGGGAGAGCGGTTGGTGGCCTATGTGGTGATGCGAGAGTTAGAGAAAGAGGGGAGTGTCAACGAGTGGCGGCAACAGTTGGAGAAGCGATTGCCGCAGTACATGGTCCCATCAGTCTTCATGGTAATCGACAAGATGCCGTTGACCGCGACCGGGAAGTTGTACAGACGTGGCCTGCCTGAGGTGGAGTCCAGTCGGACAGAATTGAGGAAAGAGTACGAAGGGGCACGGACAGAGACGGAAGAGACGCTGGTAACTATCTGGAGAGAAGTGTTGAACGTGGACCGGGTTGGGATTCATGACAACTTCTTCGAGTTGGGAGGTCACTCGTTACTGGCGGCCCGGATGGTTTCGCTTGTGCGTGAGAGCTTTGGCGTGGAGCTGCCGTTGCGCAGCCTCTTTGAGTCGCCGACGGTCGCGGGACTGGCGGCCCGCGTTGAAACAATGTTGGCCGGCGAGCAGGGCCTGGTGCTTCCGCCTATCGAACGCGTGGAGCGGGTAGGCCATCTGCCGCTCTCCTTTGCGCAACAACGTTTGTGGTTTCTGAATCAAATAGACCAGCGCAGTAGTTTCTTCAATATGCACCAGGCCGTGCGCCTCAAAGGTGTTCTCAACATCGCGGCGCTGGAGCAAAGTCTTAACGAAGTGTTGAGGCGACACGAAGCCCTCCGCACTAGATTTGTGACGGTGGATGGCCTGCCCGTGCAGGTGATTAAGCCGCCGCAACCGTTTAGCCTGGCGCTGGAGGATCTAAGTGGATTGACCAGGGCCGAGCAGGAGACGAAGGTGCTGGCGTTAAGCAAGGAGGAGGCGCATCACTCTTTTGATCTCACACAAGCCCCATTGTTGCGGGTTAGATTGCTCAGGTTGGACAGCAAGGAACATGTGGTGCTGCTCACGATGCACCACATCATCTCGGACGGCTGGTCTATGGCAGTGTTCTTCCGCGAAATGTCGACGCTCTATGCAGCATTCTCCGAAGGGATGAAACCAACGTTGACTGAACTCCCGATTCAGTACGCGGATTATGCTGTCTGGCAGCGCAACAGGCTGCACGGCGAGGCACTGGCATCGGAGCTCTCTTACTGGAAGAAACAGCTTGCAGGCGCTCCGCCTGCGCTCGACCTGCCGGCAGATCATCCAACTGCCTCCCAGCTCTCTCAGGGCGCACGCTATTCCGTGTCGCTCCCGGACTCTCTTGTCAAGCAACTTAAGAAGCTCAGCCTAAGCCAGGAAGCTACACCCTTTATCATCTTGATGGCGGCGTTGAAGATTCTCCTCTTCAGATGGACCATGCAGAGGGATATTGTGGTCGGTACGGTAGTCTCAAATCGCGACAGGGTCGAAACGGAAAATCTGATCGGCTGCTTTATGAACTTCTTGCCGATCCGTACGGAAACGTCGGAAGAGGAGACCGGACTGCAACTTCTCCGGCAAATCAGGGACACTGTTCTTGGGATGTACGCTCATCATGACTGCCCGTTCGAAAAGATCGTCGAAGCAGCCAACCCCGAGCGCAGGCCGAATCAAAACCCCTTGTACAACGTTGCTTTCCTGCTCCAGAACTTTCCTCGAACTTACGACTTCAGCTCGACGCTCGAAGCCAGCGTGATTCCGTCAACTCGCGATTCTTCATTGCTCGATCTGAGATTTATTGCCGAAGAGTATCCGGAGGCAATGAGACTTTGGTGTGAATACAGGGCAGATTTATTCGAAGCTGAAACAATCAAGCAGCTTGTCGAAGGATATTGTGCGACACTTGAAAAACTGTTGAGCGAACCTCAACTAACATTATCTTCCTTCACACTGCCTGAAGAATTGGAAGCCAGAGCTAAGCAGGCTCGTTCCAGAAAGCAGGAACAGACTATCGCGATCGCCGCTACGTTCACGGCGGAGCCGGTCCAGGATTCGCTGGATTTCTGGATGCAGGAACTCGAGATTCCGACCCGCTTTGCCTTCGCACCTTTCAACCAGGTGTTCCAGCAGCTTCTTGAACCTTCAAGTCTCATGGCAACCAACCGGAATGGGGTTAACGTTATTCTGATCAGGTTGCAGGATTGGGCCCGGCGCTCGCATGACGACATCACCGAAACTCATTCGCTGGTTATCTCGCCGGAAGAGATCGAGCGCAGCGTGCTCGAGTTCATCCGTGCGTTGAATTCCGCCGCAGAAAGTTCGACAACGCCATACCTCCTCTGTCTTTGCCCTAACGCGCCGAATATTTTATCCGAACCTCAAACAGCCGAATTTTTCCAGCGGACGGAGGAATTGCTGGCAGCCAGTTTCAAGAACAGCGATGGCGTGTATTGCGTAACGACCACCGAACTCGCTGCGACTTACCCGGTGCTGGACTATTACGATGCTGAACGAGACCAACTCGGACAAGTGCCTTATACTCCGGCGTTTTTCACTGCTCTGGGAATGATGCTCGCCCGCAAGGTGTCTGCCCTCAAGCGTCGTCCTTACAAGGTCATAGTTTTGGATTGCGATGAAACTCTCTGGAAAGGTGTCTGTGGCGAGGATGGTCCTCTCGGGGTTGAAATAAATGCGCCTCGCCGGGAGTTGCAGGAGTTCATGTTGGCGCAGTACGAGCAGGGAATGTTGCTCTGTTTGTGCAGCCAGAACAATGAGGAGGATGTTCTCGAAGTCTTGAAACAAAATCCTGAGATGGTGCTGCGGCCTGCGCACCTTGCGGCTTGGCGCATCAATTGGCGACCGAAAACGGAAAATATCAAAGCTCTTGCCAAAGAGCTGCAACTCGGACTCGATAGCTTTATCTTCGTTGATAACGATCCGGTGATCTGCATGCAGATGCAGGCTGAGTGTCCAGAGGTCCTGACTGTTCAACTTCCGGTTGAAGCCGAACGGATTCCTAAGTTCCTAAGGCACGTCTGGGCCTTCGATCATTTGAAGGTGACCGATGAGGATCGACAACGCACGGAACTCTATCAGCAGAACCAAAAACGCGAACGCTTGCGAAGCGATTCACTGAGCCTGGAAGATTTTCTGGCCGCCATTGAACTGGAAATGCGAATTTCAGAGATGGCGCCGCATCAACTGGCGCGAGTCGCGCAACTAACGCAAAGGACCAATCAGTTTAACTTCACTAATATCGAGCGCTCTGAAAGCGAGCTTAGAAACCTTTCTCAGGCGGGTAAACTCGAGACACTCGTCCTGGAAGCCAGCGACCGCTTTGGTGATTACGGCCTGGTGGGCGTGATGATTTTCGAGTCTGGTGCTGACGTTATTAATGTTGACACCTTCCTGCTCAGTTGCCGCGCGCTCGGTCGCAAGCTGGAGCATCGAATGCTGGCCAGGCTTGGAATGATTGCTTATGAGCGTCGCAAACAATTTGTCAATGTGCGCCTTCTCCGCACCAGGAAAAACCAGCCCGCGCAGGATTTTCTTTCTCAGGTGGGTATCCGATTCGGAGAATTGAGCGACGGCGCATGGAACTTCAGATTCCCGACCGAACATCTGCTCACACTCGATTCGGAATCGGGTCAGTACCGTAACGCGGTAGCGTCGGGTTAACGAGACGCGTACTTGGCCCAAACACGGCTTTGCCTAAAAATAGTATTCGCACTTGGATCGGGTCAGTACAGGGAGCGGTAGCAACCTGGTCAACCTTGGGGAGCCAAGAATCATGAAATATCGCATGCTGATCGCTGACCAGGTCGCTACCGCTCCCTGTACTGACCCGATCCACCCTTAGATTCTTTCCAAAATTACTCATGTCCGAGAAATCACAGTTGTTCAGTCGCATTGCGCTGGATTTGTCTGATCCGGAGCAGGTGCTCAAGGTGATTGAAAACCGCAAACGCCGAGCGCGTCCGGAGCTGGAGGCAAATTTCGTCGAACCGTCCGATCCAATTCACAAACAGTTGGCGAAAATCTGGATTGAAGTGCTTGCGATCGAGCGGGTCGGCATCCACGACAACTTCTTCAAACTGGGCGGCAATTCCATTCTTGCAACCCAACTCCTGGCGCGTGTGCACGACAGCTTTCAAGTTGAGTTACCGCTCCGCAGCGTCTTCGAGGCGCCAACCGTCGCCGGCCTTTCCGTTATGCTCAAGACTGCAGGTACCGATAGTTCAAAACAGCGAATCACTCGCCGCAGCGTCGCTGGAAGTGCTGCTCCACTGACCTTTGCACAGCAACGCTTATGGTTTCTGGCACAGTTGCAGCCCGGCAGTACCGCATACAACATGAACTTAGCTGTACGCTTGACTGGTCCACTCGATCTTGAGACGTTGGAACGAAGCCTCAACGAAGTGGTGCGACGCCACGAAGTTTTGCGTACTTCCTTTGCCGCCAGTGATGGAAAACCGATTCAAGTGATAGCTCCACAGCTTTATTTCACCCTGCGAGTCGTGGACAACAGCACCATCGCCAAAGATCTTCAGGACGCCGAGATCGAACGCCGCGCCATTGAGCAGGCCCACCGACCCTTTGATCTCAGAGAAGCTCCTCTGCTGCGTATGAGTCTTTTGCGATTCGCTGAAGAAGACCATGTCGTACTGTTCACCATTCACCACATCATTAGCGACGCCTGGTCACTCAATCTCTTAGCAGTGGAGATGGCGAAGCTCTATGAGGCCTTCCGTCATGGCAATTCTTCGCCGCTTCCGCCACTGCCTTTTCAATATGCGGATTTCGCCGTCTGGCAACGCGAGGTGCTGCAAGGAGAATTGCTTGAAGCACAGCTAAATTACTGGCGACAGCAATTGGCGGATGCTTCGTTTGTGCTGGACTTGCCGACCGATCGCCCGCGACTGGCCCTTCAGAGCTCGCGGGGCGCGACACAGTCTTTTCTGCTTGATGAGTCTCTCACTGAAGCGCTCGTCCAGTTGAGCCGGCGCGAAAACGTTACATTGTTTATGACGCTCCTCGCCGCCTTTCAGGTCTTACTTTATCGCTATACCGGACAAGCAGATATCATCGTCGGGACGCCGATTGCAGGCCGCAATCGAATCGAGACTGAAAAGCTGATCGGTTTTTTTGCCGATACCCTGGTGATGCGGACGAGAATCTCGAGCGACCTGACGTTCCGCGAGTTGTTAAACCGCGTGCGCGAGGTGGCGCTCGGAGCTTATAGTCATCAAGACCTTCCATTTGAGAAACTCGTCGAGGCGTTGCAGCCAGAGCGCGATCTAGCCCGCAACCCAGTTTTTCAAGTCCTGTTTGCCCTCCGTAATACTCCGGTCCAACCATTGCAATTGTCAGATCTGGTCTGGACTCCATTAAAGCTGAACATTCCAAAAGCCAGATTCGACTTAGCGCTTGACCTGCGTGAAACGGCAAGTGGCATCGCCGGCGCATGCGAATATAACGCCGACCTGTTTGATGCTGCGAGTATCACCGGCCTGCTGAGTCATTACCGGACGCTGCTAGAAAGCCTCGTTAATCCCGAAGAGCGAGTTTCACATTTGCCACTCCTGACGGATTCAGAACGGCGAAAGATGCTACTCGAATGGAACAACCCTCCAGGAAAGCGCTCAAATGATCTGTGCCTGCATGAATTGTTTGAGAGGCAGGCAGAACTCAATCCCAATGCAATTGCTGTGGTCTACGAGAATGTTCGTCTAACTTACGCGGAACTCAATCGCCGGGCCAATCAACTGGCCCATTACCTGCGCGCAAATGGTGTCGGGCCGGATGTGCCTGTCGGCATCAGCATTGAACGGGGAGTAGAGATGATGATCGGGTTGCTGGGGATACTGAAGGCTGGTGGAGCCTACGTACCACTCGACCCTGCTTACCCAAAAGAGCGCCTGGACTTCATGCTCAGGGATGCTGGCATATCATTGCTGTTAACAATGAAACAGTTGCGGAGGTTGCTGCCTGAGAATAACGAGATCAAATCAATCTGCCTGGACGAGGACTGGACCAAGGTGGGCCAGGAAAGCGAGAAGAATCTTCAAGTCCAAATGAGTAGCAGGAACCTGGCCTACGTGATCTACACCTCCGGCTCGACCGGCAGACCCAAGGGAGTGCAGGTCGAACATGAAAGTGTTGCTTCTCTCTTTGTAGCAACGCAGCCTCTGTTCGACTTCAGCGTGAATGATATTTGGACGGTGTCCCATTCTTATGCTTTCGATTTCTCTGTTTGGGAAATCTGGGGATGCCTTTTGCATGGCGGTCGCCTTGTCATCGTCCCGCTCCATGTGAATCAATCACCTGAAGCCTTCCGAGAGCTCTTGCATGCAGAGCAAGTTACGATTCTCAATCAGACTCCCTCGGCTATTCGACAACTTCTTCAGGGCAATGCCAAAGCCGCTGAAGATCTGGCACTGCGCCTCATCGTTTGTGGTGGTGAAGCTCTGCCGCCAGAAGTGGAGGCTCAATTGTCAGACTGGGGAGTGCCGGCCTGGAACTTTTATGGTCCCACCGAGGCTACCGTCTGGGCAACCATTAATAAGATTGCGACTGTTGACAACGGTAATGGCCCAGTTGCGATTGGACGACCCTTAGCGAACACACAAATCTATGTTCTCGATTCGAATCTTGAGTTGTTGCCCGTGAACGTGCCTGGCGAGTTGTATATCGGCGGGGCGGGGGTGGCACGTGGTTATTACCAGCGGAGCGAGTTAACCGCAGAGCGATTTGTACCGGATGCCTATAGCGGGGCGGTGGGAGGCAGGTTGTACCGGACGGGCGACCGGGTACGCTATGGGGCCGCGGGGAAGCTGGAATTTCTGGGCCGAGTAGATGAGCAGGTGAAGCTGCGCGGGTACCGCGTAGAGTTGGGCGAAATAGAAAGTGTGCTGGGCGAAGCAGGCGGGGTGCAGCAGGCCGTCGTAGTGGTGCGGGGCGAGCATTCGGTGGACCAGCGGTTGGTGGCGTATGTGGTGCTGGAGAATGGCTCCGCAGCGATGGGCGAGGCGGAAGTGGTGAACCGGTTGCGGGGGCATCTGTCGCAGAAGTTGCCGGAATACATGATGCCGTCGGCGATCGTGGTGCTGCCGGAACTGCCGTTGTCGGCCAACGGCAAAGTAGACCGCCGCGCGCTCCCCATTCCCGGCGCCACGACACGCACTGAACCTGAAGACACCTACGTGGCGCCACGCACACCAACAGAAGCAGGTCTCACATCAATCTGGAGCGAGGTCCTCAAGATCGATCGCATCGGCATTCATGACAACTTCTTCAAACTCGGCGGACACTCACTCCTGGCCACGCAAGTTGTCTCGCGTCTCCGCGATCTCTTCCGCGTCGAGTTGCCGCTACGCTACGTCTTCGAATACCCAACGGTGAACGCACTCGCCGCAAAGATCGACGCCGCTGACGTTAAAGCACTCATCGCGCCGCCAATCATTCCGGTGATGAACGGTGGACCAATACCACTTTCGTTTGCACAGCAACGACTCTGGTTCCTCGATCAGCTCGAGTCGAACACGTCGTTGTACAACTTGCCTGCTGCCTACCGGCTGAAAGGTCAGCTCAACGTGGAAGCTCTCGAGTACAGCATTAACGAAGTGCTGTACCGCCACGCTTCACTGCGAACATATTTCGTCACTTCCGATGATGGAAGCTCGGCACAACGGATTTTGCGGCCGGCACCGTTCAACTTGCCGCAACGTGACCTGCGTCACTTGCCTGAGCCAGAGCGTGAGCTTGAAGTGCGGCGTGTGATAGCGGAAGAAGGGCAAAAGCCTTTTCAGCTCTCAAGCGCGCCCTTGCTTCGTTGCCTGCTGCTGCGCACGGGCGAGGAAGAACACATTTTCATTGTCACGATTCATCACATCATCACCGACGCGTGGTCAATCGGCGTGTTTCTGAGCGAGCTGGCAATGTCGTACGAGTCATATCTCGAACAGCGGCCAGCGCCGTTGCCGGAGTTGCTTGTGCAGTATGCCGACTTCGCCGTGTGGCAGCGCAAGTGGCTTCGTGGCGAAGTCTTCGATCGATTGCTCGACTACTGGCAGCAGCAGTTGAAAGGCGCACCGGCGCGATTGGAGTTACCGACTGACAGACCGCGGCCTGCGATTCAGACCCATCGCGGCGCGAAACAGTTTGCATCGCTTTCGCCTCAGCTTACGCAATCGCTAAGAGAGTTGAGCCGTCATGAAGGCGCGACGCTGTACATGACGTTGCTCGCCTGCTTGAACACGCTGCTGCATTACTACACCGGACAGAACGACATCGTCGTCGGCACTAACGTGGCGAATCGCAATCGCCGCGAGATGGAGTTGCTCATCGGCTTCTTCGTTAATGATCTGGTCATGCGCACGGACTTGACGGGCAATCCGACGTTCCGCGAGTTGCTCGGACGCGTGCGCGAAGTCGCACTCGGTGCTTACAGTCATCAGGACATGCCGTTTGACCGCCTTGTCGATGCGCTCAAGATCCAGCGGTCGCCGGCTCATCATCCGCTGTTTCAGGTTTGCTTCGTCCTGCAAAATGCGCCGGCTACTTCGGTGGAAGTTAAGTCGCTAACGATCAGCATGCTACCGGTTGAGAATCCAATTGCGCTTTTTGATTTGGTGTTGACAGCCTGGGAGAGCGGGCAGGGGATGCAGTTGATGCTCGAGTACAATACCGATCTCTTCATGCAGGCGACAATCACGCGCCTGCTGGACCTATTCGAAACGCTAGCAGGCATCGTGGTCCAACAGCCCGAAGTGCGCCTCGACACGCTGGTTGAGATGCTCATCCAGGCCGACCGCGCGCGACTGTCTGATAAAGGAAAGGTGCTAGAAGAGATCGGGTCCAGAAGTCTGAAGAAAGCAAGACGCCGCGCTGTCGTCACACAGAATTAGCCACAAAAGGCACAAAAATCACAAAAGATAAATCAGAAAGTATTTTTGCGCTTTTGTGCCTTTTGTAGCTCCACACGAAAATGGAAAATAGGGTCATCGAAGGATTTCGGCTGTCGCCGCAGCAAGAACGTGTCTGGCGGCTGATTCAACAGGACGGCGCCGCAAGATACTGTGCCCGTTGCGCGTTGATGCTCGACGGAGAGTTGGATGTGCATACGTTGCAGGTTGCGGTTCAGGATGTGGTGGCGCGACACGAGATTCTGCGAACGCGTCTGGACATCATTCAAGGCATGGAGTTGCCCCTCCAGGTCATCGACGAGAACGTCAACGTTACGATCGAGATAAACGACCAAACGGCTCAGATCGACGAGCTTTTTACTGCACCAAATTCAGAGCAGCTCGAGGCGAGGCTTTTACAACTGGCGCCAAAAAAGCACCTGCTATTTTTCTGTCTACCTGCGTTTTGCGCCGATGGTTCAAGCTTGCGCAATCTGATGAGGGATCTGGGTCAATCGTACAAGGCGCGTACCGGAGCAGGAGCAGTCGAGGAAGAGCCGATGCAGTATGCGGATTACGCCGGCTGGCAGAGCGATCTGCTTGAATCTCCCGAGGCTGAAGCCGGAAAGCTGTACTGGCGCAAACGTGACCTGTCGGAAACGGCCGCGCTGAAGCTACCGTTCGAGCGTTCTGCTTCGAGCACAACAGAGTGGATTACACGCTCCGAGAAACAGTCAATAGAGTTTGCGACGATCGAAGCATTAGCACTCCGCTACAACGTTCCGCCCTCCACCGTCCTGCTGGCAGCGTTGTATGCGTTGCTGTGGCGTCTTACAGGCCGATCGAATTTGCTGATTGGTGTCGCGCACGATGGTCGCCGGTACGAAGAGCTCAGTAGTGTTATCGGTCCGATTGCGAAGTATCTGCCGCTTGCTTGCACGGTGGATGATATTGGTTTCCCGCAGCTCGTTGAGCGAGTGCAAGAAGTTATCCAGGAAGCGCGACAATGGCAGGAGGTATTTACTTACGAGTCTGACGAATCAGCGCTCATGCCATTCACGTTCGAGTACGTGGAACGGGCCGAACCTTACCGGATCGAGGATCTCCAGTTCTCAATGTACAGAGAAGACGTCTGTCTTGATCGATTCAAGCTCAAGCTGTCGTGCGAACGCGAGGCTGAGATAGTGAAGTTGCAGTTTCACTTCGATGAGAATTACTACGACACAACTGCGATCTCACATCTTTCAAGCCAGTACCGGACTTTACTGAACAGTCTTGTTGCTCAACCTGATGCCGGCATCGCGCAGTTAAATCTTCTCAGCGATGCGCAACGACACCTTCTGTTGGTTGAGTGGAACGACACGAGCGCGACTTACTCGCTCGATCGTTGTCTGCATGAGTTGTTTGAAGAGCAGGCCCAACGGACGCCTGACCACATCGCCGTCGTCTATCACGACCAGAAGCTCACCTACAGCAAGTTGAACGAACGCGCCAACCAGCTTGCAAATCAACTGCGTTACCTCGGTGTCGGAACGGAAACTCTCGTGGGCGTAGTGATGGAGCGTTCGCTCGAGTTGGTGGTGGCGCTGTTGGGAGTGCTGAAAGCCGGTGGTGCTTATCTGCCGTTGGATCCGGATTATCCGCGGGAGCGGTTGGCGTTCATGCTCGCCGACGCGGAGGTGCATTGCCTGCTCACTGAGACGCGTTTGCAGGCGCAGTTGGAAAATCCTCCCTGTGAAGTGATTTGCCTTGACGCCGAGTGGGAAAAGATAGCCGGCCAAAGCGATCGTAATCCTGTGAGAGACGTAAGCGCCGGCAATTTGGCCTACGTGATTTACACCTCCGGCTCCACCGGCAAGCCCAAAGGCGTGACCGTCACTCATGGTAATGTCACGAGGCTCTTCGCAGCGACCGATGAGTGGTTTCACTTCGATGAGCGAGACGTGTGGACGCTCTTTCACTCTTACGCGTTCGACTTTTCAGTTTGGGAACTGTGGGGCGCGTTGCTCTATGGCGGCCGTCTGGTAGTTGTTCCTTACCTGGTAAGTCGCTCGCCAGAAGCGTTCCACCAACTGCTCGTTAAAGAGCAGGTGACGGTGTTGAATCAGACGCCGTCTGCATTTCGTCAACTGATCCATGCTGAAGAGACGGCCGATCTGGCGCTGCGCCTGGTGATTTTCGGCGGTGAGGCACTGGAGATACAGAGCTTGAGGCCGTGGTTCGACCGGCATGGAGATCAAAAACCCTTGCTGGTGAACATGTACGGCATCACCGAGACTACAGTGCATGTCACTTATCGTCCTTTGAGCCTTGCCGATCTGAATGGCGGCAGCGTGATCGGCAGACCCATTCCCGACCTGCAAGTCTACGTGCTGGACGCTTACATGCAGCCTGTTCCGGTGGGTGTAGCCGGCGAAATGTATGTTGGCGGTGACGGTGTCGCTCGCGGCTACTTCCGCCAACCGGCACTGACGGCAACGCGCTTCGTGCCACATCCATTCAGCACGAAGCCCGCCGCGCGGTTGTATCGCACTGGCGACCTCGCTCGCTATCTCATCACCGGCGAACTGGAATATCTGGGCCGCATAGATCATCAGGTAAAGATTCGTGGCTTTCGTATCGAGTTGGGCGAAATCGAAGCGGTGCTGTTGACTTATAGTGGCGTGCGCGAGGCAGTAGTGACGGCGCGCGAAGACTCGCCCGGTGAGAAGCGTCTGGCTGCGTACCTGATCCTGGAACACACAACTCCAATCGGTGAATTGCGCGGTTTTCTTAAAGAGAGATTGCCTGACTACATGATTCCGTCTGCCTTTGTAGTGCTCGACAAATTGCCGTTGTTAAGCAACGGCAAGGTGGATCGCAGACGACTGCCGGAGCCCGAGACGAGCCGTCCATCACTCACGGACACGTATGTACCACCCACCACAGAAGCAGAGCGAGTGTTGGCTCGTATCTGGAGTGAAGTGCTGCGAGTGAAGCAGGTTGGCATACACGACAATTTCTTCGAGTTAGGTGGTGATTCAATCCTAAGCGTGCAGATCATCACGCGCGCGCGCCGGGCGGGGCTACAGTTAACCGCGAAACAGGTTTTTAATCACCAGACGATCGCGGAACTGGCGGCGGTGGCGGGAAGTGCGCCGCAGAGTCAGGCAACGCAGGGTGAAGTAACTGGCGCAGTAGAGTTGACGCCGGCGCAGCGACAGTTCTTCGAGCAGCAACTTGCGGAGCCGCAGCATTGGAATATGGCTCGCATGATTGCTCTGGCCGAAGGGATCGACGTAGCTGCCCTGCGTGGTGCGATCGCAGCAGTGTTGCGCCATCACGATGCACTACGAAATCGCTTTCAAAAACTGCCTGACGGTGAATGGCGGCAGTGGTGTGCGGCTGCTGATAAAGGTGAAGTGCCGTTTGCGGAAGTAGATCTCAGTGGCGTTGCAGACGCAGAACTACGCAACTCAGTCGAGACAGCGGCAGCAGAGTGGCAGGAGACGCTTGATCTCGAGAAGGGGCCGATGATGCGAGCGGTGTACTTCAAGCTCGGCCATGATCGTGGCGCGCGGCTGCTGCTGGTGGTACATCACCTCGTAATGGACGTGGTCTCCTGGCGTATCCTTTTGGAAGACTTGCAGACCGCCTACCTGCAACTCGCGTCAGCAGCAGACGTGCAGTTGCAGGCGAAGAGCACGTCTTATCAGCAGTGGGCGACAAAACTACAGGCTTATGCTTCGAGCTCAACCCTGCAAGGGGAAGTTTCCTACTGGACCGATGAGCGTCGCTCGCGCGTGCAGAGATTGCCGGTGGACCAGGAAGGAAGAAACCTGGAAAGCACGGCATGCTATGTAAATAACAAGCTTTCGACCGAGTTAACGGAAAGGTTGCTGCGAGAAGTGCCGCGTGTCTACAACACACAGATCGATGACGTGCTGCTGGCAGCGCTCGCAGGCGCACATCAACGCTGGAGCGGCGAGCGGTTGCTGGTTGTAGACGCGGAAGGACACGGGCGGGAAGCATTGTTTGACGACGTCGACTTGACACGTACGGTGGGCTGGTTTACGTCGATCTATCCAGTGTTGCTGGAGCTGCCGGCCGGCAGTAACTACGGTGAGCGGCTGAAGAGCATCAAGGAACAGGTGCGGCGCGTGAAGCATGGTGGCATCGGTTACGGAGTGCTCCGTTATTTGAGTTCGGATGAAGCAGTACGCCGGCAGTTGGCCGCGCAAGCGCAGGCGGAGATCAGTTTCAACAATATCGGACGCTTCGACGAGGCAATGAGCGAAATGAAAGAAGCGGGCTTGTTCCGTGCCGCGCCGGAACGACGTGGGCGACTGCGAGCAGGCGTAGCGGAGCGGCGGTACAAGTTGCAGCTCCTTTGCAGCGTAGTTGGTGGCGAGTTGCAGATCAGTTGGGAATACAGCAGCGAGATTCACCACGCAGAAACCGTGACCCCGCTGACCACTGAATATTTAGCAGAGCTGGAGCGACTGATCCGTCACTGCCAAAGCCCAGGCGCGGGTGGATTTACTCCTTCCGATTTTCCTCAAGCAGAATTAACACAGTCAGAGCTCGACGATTTAATTGCATCGCTTCCCCAGACAGATGATGGCTCGAAGAAGAAGCAGATTGAAGCGATTTATCCGCTCTCGCCGTTGCAGCAAGGCATACTCTTTCACAGTCTCTACGACAATTCATCGAGCATCTATGTGTCGCACCTGAGTTGCGCATTGAGTGGAGAGCTCGACATCACCGCCTTCAAACAAGCGTGGCAGCGCATCGTCGATCGTCATGCTGTGCTGCGGACGATGTTTGTTTGGGAGGGTCAGAGCAAACCGCTGCAAGTAGTACGACAGCATGTGGACTTACCGTGGATCGAACACGACTGGCTACACTACTCAGCCGCCGAGCAGAGGGAACGTCTGGAGATTTATCTCGAAACAGATCGTAAGCGTAGCTTTGATTTCCTGGACGCGCCGCTCATGCGTCTGACCCTGATCAGAATGAATGACGACAGTTGTCACTTCATCTGGAGTCATCACCACATATTGATGGACGGGTGGAGCGCGATGACGATCACGAGAGAAGTCTTTGCGCTGTATGAAGCCTTCGCGCGTGGAGAGGAGTTACAGTTGCCACACACCCTCACTTATCGTGACTACATTGCATGGCTGCGCCAACAGGATCTTGAAGAGGCGAAAAGCTTCTGGCGACAAACACTCGCAGGCTTTACATCGCCGACGCCTGTTGGCGGACTGACTTCTTCATCAGCGAGAAGAAATTACCAGGCACAACGGCGACGGTTGTCCGTGGATTTAACACGCGACCTGGAGACGTTAAGCCACGAGCACCAATTGACGATGAATACGCTCTTGCAGGGTGCGTGGGGATTGCTGCTTAGTCGACACAGTGGTCGTGACGACGTTCTCTTCGGCGGCACTGTCTCAGGACGTCCAGCAGCACTGCTCGGCGCCGAAGATGTGGTCGGGCTCTTCATCAACACGCTGCCGGTACGCGTGCAGGTGAAGAAAGGAGTGGCGCTGCTGCCATGGTTGAAGAGTTTGCAGGAGCAACAGCTCGAAGCACGGCAGTACGAGTACACGCCGCTCGTGGAGCTTCACGGATGGAGCGACGTGCCGCGTCACCTGCCGTTGTTCGAGAGCATCTGCGTTTTTGAAAACTATCCGGCCGAGGTTTCGTTTGGTGAGCGAAGCAGGCGACTGAGGATCAGTGAATTCAAGTTCGATATCGAGGTTAATTACCCACTCGCATTCGTGATCCACCCCGGAGCGGCGTTAACGCTGGAAATGATCTACGACCGTGTGCGTTTCGATAAAGCATACATCGACACGATGCTGCGTCATGTCGAGACGCTGCTCGGCAGCATGGTTGCGAATCCTGGTGCGCTGCTGGGTGAGTTGGAGTTCCTGGAAACAGCAGTTTCGGTCCCCGATCTAAGTAAGAGCTTCTCGTTTTAGCTTCAAAAACAGAACTCGTGATAACCCTGGCAAGTTCGTGATAGAGGTTAGGGCATGTCTACCAACATCATAGGGATTTCCTGTTTCTTTCATGACGCGGCCTGCTGCCTCCTTAAAGACGGAGTGCTGGTTGCGGCAGTAGAAGAAGAGCGCTTCTCGCGTCGCAAACATGACGCCGACATTCCGAAGCGCGCGTTCAACTACTGCCTCGAAGAAGGCGGATTGACAATCGACGAAGTCGATTGCGTTGCCTACTACGAGGAGCCGGCGAAGAAGTTGGCCAGACAAATATGGATGATGCTGCCGGGTCTACCTTCGGAGAAGAAAGTGTTGGCCCGCCTCGATCCGCATCGGGCGGAACGCGAGATCCGGGAAGTGCTGGGCTACGAAGGTCCAATTGAGTACGTAGGCCACCATCAGGCACATGCCGCGAGCAGTTTCTACTACTCAGGTTTCAAGGAGGCAGCCGTTCTCACAGTCGATGGTGTGGGCGAGTGGGACACGACGAGCTTCGGTCGTGGCAATGGCAATGGGTTGGAGATTCTTGAGACGGTTGAGTTCCCACATTCACTTGGTCTGCTCTACAGCACAATCACCGGTTACCTGGGTTTCGAGGTAAATGAGGGTGAGTACAAGGTGATGGGCCTTGCGCCTTATGGCCAGCCACGCCACGTCGATCTGATTAGAAAGTTAATCATCAACCAGCCTGGCGGGCAGTACCTCCTCGACTTGCGTTACTTCGACTTCACGTCGTTCAAACGGATGTACTCCGATGAAATGTTAAGTTTGTTTGGCCAACCGCCGCGGCAGCCGCGGACTGAGATCCTCGACTTCCATAAAGACCTGGCGCGCAGTCTCCAGTATGTGCTCGAGGAAATCCTGATGGATAAGCTTCAGTACCTGCACAAGCTGACTGGCAGTGAGAATCTTTGCATGGCCGGCGGCGTAGCGCTTAATTGTGTCGCCAATGGACGAATCAAACGCGAAGGTCCCTTCAAGCGGATGTTTGTGCAGCCTGCCGCGGGCGACTCTGGTGGAGCGCTCGGCGCGGCGGCGATTGTGCACAAGCGTCGCACGAATGGGAATACGGAATCTTTAAGTATCTTGCGCCATGCCTATCTTGGACCAGCGTTCAGCAGTGAAGAGGCAGCATCATTCGTCGAGTCTACTGGAGTTAATGCAGGAGACTTTCGTGGTCGCGAGCCTGAACTACTTGAAGCCGTAGCACAAAGATTGGCTGCCGGTAAAGTGGTCGGCTGGTTTCACGGCCGGATGGAGTTTGGCCCACGCGCTTTGGGAGCGCGCTCGATTCTGGCCGATCCGCGCGGCGAGAAGACGCAGGATCAGATCAATTCGATTATCAAACAGCGCGAGTCGTTCCGGCCTTTCGCACCGGCAGTGCTGGAGGATCGTGCCGCCGACCACTTCGATCTCGATCATGCTTCGAGATACATGCTGGAAACCTGTCAGGTAAAGTCGCCCATAAAGCTTCCGGCAATCACACACGTTGACGGATCGGCTCGTGTGCAGACTGTCGACGAGGAAACAAACCCGCGATTTGCACGATTGCTTCGCGCCTTCGAACGACTGACAGGCTGTCCAATCCTGCTCAACACCTCGTTCAATCTCAACTACGAGCCTATCGTCTGCACTCCAGTCGATGCGCTTACGTGTTTTATCCGTTCCGGCCTCGACACGCTTGTGCTGGAAGATTTCGTCATCGACCGTTCGGCGATTAGCGAAGTAAGCGAGTTTGTACTGCGCCGGACCGCTCAGAAGCAGTCTAGTGCGGTCACTTTTAAGACCTACACCCTCTTCTAAAAGATCGCTTTGATGTTATGAAGCAAGCGCCTCCCGCCTTGAGTAAACTCAGGGCGTCTTTGACAAGAGACTGAAAGGAGGCGCTATGAACAGAATATATATCGGCGTTGACTTTCATGCACGACAACAGACGATTTGTTATTTGACAACTGAAACAGGTGAACTCGTCACCGCTGCACTGAAGCACGAACCCAAAACGGCGGTGCGGGCTTTCTACGAGCAATTCAGCGGCCAGGTGATCGTGGGCTGGAAGCCAGCGGTTACAGTCCCTGGTTCGAGCGACTGCTCGAGGAATTAGGTCACCAAGTCTGGCTCGGTGATGCCACCGAGATCCGGCGCCGGGCTCGCTGGCGCCAGAAGAATGATCGCCGCGATGCCGAACTCATTTTGGATTTAATGCTCCATGATGAGTTTCCTCGCTTGCACCGACCGTCGCTGCAGAGCCGCGAAGTAATGCGCATGCTGCGCTACCGGCAGAAGCTGATCAAGATGCGCACCATGAGCAAGAACAGCCTGCAGTCCTTAGCGCTGCAATCCGGGATAGCGAGGCGTGGCCGTTTGTTTACCCGCGATGGCAAAGCTGAACTCAATGCCGCAGTGATGTCAGCGGCAATGCAGTGGCAGCGAGCACATTGGTGGCAACTGCTGGAAGCACTCAATCAACAAGCGCTGGAGGCGATGACCTGGTTAAAGGCGGCCAGCCAAAACGATGTTTCGATTGTGCGGCTCCGCACTCATCCAGGCATCGGGTTGCTCACTTCGCTGTGTCTGGTGCACACCCTGCAGCCGGTGGCGCGCTTTCGCAACACGCGCAAGGTAGTCGCTTATGCTGGCTTCGATCCTATGGAACGCTCTTCGGCGGAGCGTAAACACTTCCTTGGGATTAGCAAAGCGGGTTCACGCGTGCTGCGTTACCTGCTGGTCGAAGCAGCCAACACCGCCGTCAGAAAAGACGAAGAGCTAAAGCGTTTCTATCAACGTCTGGCGCAACGCCGCGGTCGGCCAAAGGCCAAAGTGGCCGCCGCCAGAAAACTTCTCATCCGCGCTTACATCATGATGCGAGATGAGATCGACTATGCGGAATTCCGCCGTCGAGCCGTCGCAGCTCGGCTTGCCCGTTTGAGGCAAGGGCCGCAAATACCCGCGGCTTTGATTGGGCAGCCAGCCTCTACTGACCGCCAGGAGCCTCCTCTGCGAGGAAAGTAATCGCGGAAGTGAGGACTGCGGGACACGCGCTCCGCGTTTCCACAGTCACTTCCTGGCTCAGTAGAGTGCGGAGCAAACCTCATGGAGGATAACCGCATAGATGATTGATCGTGGCTCGTCAGCCTTGATCACTTGAGGACCGCTAACCGCGGTAGAACCAAACAGTCTCATGTCAAAGAGCAAGCTATCGAACTACAAATACCAAGGCGCCCTGGCGTCATTGTCGAGCTCTGTAAAAAAGTTCTTGACATCGACGGACGCTTCATAGATGCCTCAAAAGTTCTAATTCTCAGTTAGACATAGTCAGTACCACACCGCGGTAGCGGGTGGGTTAAGGAAAATCATTAGCAATATCATAAAAAGATGAAATCACATCACCCGCAATTCAAAGACACGGCTGGCCGGCTCGCGCAGTTGTTCGGGTCAGAGGAAGGCGAACGCATACTCCGACTAATCACGCAACTGTCCCTGACGCAAAACGACTCCGTTGCAGAGGAACCTGTCGACCCTGCAGGAAAGATTCGCGTCGGAACATGGGAGGCCGTAGACGACGCCCACGGGCGTTCTTTCGTTCGCGTGGAGATGGGAGACCCGTTGCACCTTTGGGCCAACGTGGAGAAGATTCCTCCTAAAGGTTCACGTTTGCGGATCGTGCTCCTGGGCGAGTCTGTGGCGAGGGGATATCTCTACGATCCGTACTTCAATCCAGCGCTGGCGCTGCAAGCGATGATGAACTCGGCCTGCGGAGCTTCGGAGATCGAAGTCATCGATCTGGCTCGCACCGATCAGACGCACAAATTATTGCAGGAGATGATCAATTCCGCACTGCATCTCGAACCTGACGCCTTCGTCATATTCGCGGGGAACAACTGGCACCCGTTCACTAACCGCCGCGACGACGAGATTCTTGACATGACATCTGCCCTTCGCAAGGCGGGCTCGTGGCGCACCCTCAAAGAGTTGATGGAGGCCACTTTGGTCGCGAGAGCCAAAGAGACACTTCGTGCTCTCGGCAAGGTCATCTATGCGCATCGCGTCCCGGCGGTATTCGTGCTGCCAGAGTTTAATCTTGCTGACTGGTTAACCGATTGCGATTGTCCACCAATGCTCAACAGCAATGACACCGCTGCCTGGCTCAACGCCAGAGGCGAAGCTGAAGAGCTTCTTAAAGGTGATCAGTGGGAGCAGGCCGAACCTCTGGCCCGTCGTATGATGGAACTGGACGAAGGCACCGCCGCGGCTGGTCCAAACATCCTTGCTGAGGTTAGCCGCCGGCGCGGAGATCATGGAGCCGCGAAGACCTTTCTCGAGCTGGCCCGCGATGCTTCCATCTGCTGGCCGTTCAGGCTCTCGCCCCGCTGTTTCTCAGTCATCCAGCAAACGATTCGCGAGCACGCGGCTGCTCATGGCGTTCGCGTCATCGACTCGCCACGCGAGTTCACGCGCCATCTGGGAGGCAAAGCGGCGGACCGCAGTCTCTTCCTTGACTACTGCCACCTCAGTTTGGAAGGCATTAAGATCTCGATGGCCCTCACGGCTGAAGCTCTACTTCCACTTTTGAACTATCCAAGCAAACCATGGAAAGAATTGGCCCAGGTCGATCTGAAGGTGGGCGCCAAGGTGAAAGCCGAGGCGCACTTCCTCGGTTCGGTGCATAACGCGAACTGGGGTCAAAAAATCGACATCGTTCGTCATCACGTCCGCGCGGCACTCGAGTGCGATCCCAACATTGCACGTATGATGCAAGTGTTTTTAGATTTTCATGTAAGGCATGTGCCCTCGAGCTTGTGCCGGAGCTTTGCAGAACTCTGCGACTTAGAAAGCATCACCGCTGTGAACCTGCTCCATAACGAGTGGGTTCAACAGAAATTCTTAAACTTAACCCTCATCACGGCAATGGTCGATGCATTGGAAGAGTTTGGTATTCCCACGCGAGCTACTCTGGAAAGCCTAATCATCAAAGAACATGCTGTTAAAAATCGTGCCGTGAACCTCGTGCACTCGCTCTACTCAACTGGTTCCTTTGGGCGTCCGTTGGTGGACCAGCGGCCCGAGTTTTACCGAGCCACGGCAAGAAATACGACCTTTCCCCTCATTTGTGACAAACCTGAGCCATTAAATTTCGCCCTCACCGTGAAAGTCCCGGATGTCGCTCCGGAGCAAACAATTTCCTTATGTGTGAATGGCACTCCTCTCGTTCAGATTCCTGCAATCGACCGTTGGACCACCAAAACTGTTTCGGTTCCAGCCAACCTGCTCCGCTTGGGACTCAATGAAGTTGAGATTGGTTGGCCCATGACGGTTTGGTCACACGAGGAACAGAGGGAGCGCATCGCCGATCACCTTGTAACCGGAGAGCCGATGGAGATCACGCCCATCTTCGGCTTGATACATGCTTTCCGCGTGTTGTTTCAGAGGAAACCGTTTTAACGGTTTCCATGAGGTAAAGCGGAGAAAACCTCTTTAGTAATCCACAATGAATACCGAGCAACATCTCGATTGCATCGTAATCGGGTACAACGAAGTACCATTTAGCCGTTACGAGCAGTTCCTGCACACTTACGGCGAAGACTCCGAAGCGTACCGCGATCTGAAGTTCAGCTTCGTCAACCTCGACGGCAAGAAGCTCGATTACCCAGGACTGCTGAACCATGCGCGTGCGCTTGCCGGCGCGAACGGGGAAGAGTTGAAGTCAGGCGACATTCCGAACCTCGCGGCTGCCTATCTCACGAACTTCCTGCGCCGCCACGGCCACACCGCCGAGTACATCAATCTCTTCCAGTATCAGAAGGAACAGTTCATCGAATACCTGCGTGCGGATCCGCTTTGCGTCGCTATAACGACAACTTTCTATGTCGTCAATCTACCCGCCACCGAGATGGTCGAGTTCATTCGCAAGCACAACCCAAACGTCAAGATCGTTGTTGGTGGTCCACTCGTCAACAACCACGCCCGCAACTATCACGGCGACGCCTTCAAAACGGCACTGGAAGACATGGGCGCAGACATCTACGTGCTCGAAGGCCAGGGGGAGCTCACACTCGCGCGGCTGATCGAATGCCTCAAGAATGGCGGCAATCTCAGCGGCGTTCCGAATCTCGCTTACTTCGAAGACAAAGAACTCCGCCGCACGAAGACAGTTGCGGAAAATAATTCGCTCGATGCGAACTTCATCGACTGGAAGGACTTCGGCGGCACGAGAGATCTTGGCGCGACGATTCAAACCCGCACAGCGCGCAGTTGCGCTTTCAAGTGCTCGTTCTGCAATTACCCGTCACGCGCGGGCGCGTTGACGCTGCTGAGTCTCGACGTCCTTGAACGCGAGCTCGACTCGATCCTCGCGCTCGGCGGCGTGCAGAATGTCGTCTTCATCGACGACACATTCAACGTTCCTTTTCCACGCTTCAAAGATCTCTGCCGGATGATGATCCGCAAAAAGTATCCGTTCAACTGGTTCTCATACTTCCGTTGTAGCAATTCCGATCAGGAAGCCATCGATTTGATGGCTGAGAGCGGCTGCAAGGGCGTGTTTCTCGGAATCGAATCCGGATCGCCGTCCATCCTGATCAATATGAACAAGTCAGCGACGGTCGAGAAGTATGCGAAGGGAATCGAGATGTTGCGGCGCAACGGAATCCTGACGTTCGGATCGTTCATCACCGGTTTTCCGGGTGAGACTGACGAGACTGTGCAGGAGACGATCGACTTCATCCGCACGACACGGCCTGATTATTACCGATCGCAGATGTGGTACTGCGAGCCCGGCACACCGATTCAGAACGAGCGTAGGAAATATCAGATCGAAGGCGAAGGATTCGTCTGGAATCACGCGACGATGGACAGCATGGGGGCGATGGACCACATCGATCGGATGTTCCTGGCCATCAATGAATCCGTTTGGTTGCCGCAATGGTCGTTTGATTTCTGGATCATTCCGTATCTGATGGGAAAGGGGATCAGTCGCGATCGGTTCCGTGAGTTCATGACCGTCGCACATAAGATGCTGACGCTGGAGATCGCGTCAGTGCCGCCGCAGCAGAAGAAGATGTTGCAACAGGAGCACCTGCAAAGCCTCGTACGCACTGCACAAAGTTGAGCTGGCTTTGGACGAAAGTCAGATTTCTCTGTGCAACCTCTGTGTTCTCTGTGTCTCTGTGGTTGTTGTATCGAACAATTCCTTAACCACAGAAGCACAGAGGACACAAAGGTAGCACAGAGAAGAAGTTGAGCCAGAGATTTTCAAATATGGATACAGATAAAGATTACTGGTTACAGAAACTCGCGGGTGACCTGGTCGTCACCGGTTTGCCGCTGGACCATCATCGGTCCAAACGCGCTATAAGGAACAAAGAACGATTGTCGTTCGCCGTTGATGCGCAAACTGAGGCGCGCCTGCGCAAGCTCACCGGTAATGACGAATCCCTCCTGTTCGTCACGTTCATCATGGCGTTGAACGTTTGCCTGTTCAAATATACCGGCAATGAAGACATCATAATCGGCACCACTGCTTACGACAGTGCGTCGATGAACAGGCTGCTGGCTTTGCGCACGCGTGTCACCGCGGACCTGACTGTGAAGCAACTGCTACTCGACATCAAAGACACGCTTGCCGAAGCCTATGCTCATCAGAAATTCCCCTTCGAGCGGCTCGTCGAGCTACTGAATGTCGAAGACCTGTCGCATCGCATGCCGCTCTTCGATCTTATGGTCGTACTCGGGGCCACGGATGACACGGATAATTTTAAGAACGATGTCACGCTGATCCTGAAAGTGAATGACAACGCGATAAGTGGGGCGCTGGATTACAATCCGGATCTTTTCACGTGTGAGAGCATCGAGGTCCTGGCCCGGCACTTACGTGAGATCTTGCGCGCGGCTTCAGAGTCACCCGATCAGACGATCTCGCAACTCGAACTACTTTCTCCGTCGCGGAGGAAGGAGTTGGTAGTCGAATACAACAACACTGCGAGTGAGTATCCGCGAGATAAAACCATCGTTCAACTTTTTGTGGAACAGGTCGAAAAGACGCCGGCACACATCGCACTCGAGTTTCAGAATGAGAGCGTTACCTACCACGAACTCGACCAACGCGCGAACCAACTCGCCAACTGGCTGCGTGCCCGCGGCATCACGGCGGGCGTGCCCGTCGGCATCTATCTCGAACACTCGGCGGAGACAATCGTCGCGCTTCTTGGAGTGCTGAAGGCCGGTGGGTTCTACGTGCCGTTCGACATTGCACACCCGCGCGCACGTGTGGATTTCATGCTCGTCGACACAGCGACTCCACTCGTCCTGACGCAGGAGCGCTTGCGCGAAAAACTTGCGGGCAGCAATGTGGAGATCATTTCGATCGACGCGAACTGGCCGGCGATTGCACTCGAAAATGCTACGCCGCCGAAAACCGAGACAACGCCTGACGATCTCGCGTACGTCATCTACACCTCAGGCTCGACAGGCGAGCCGAAAGGCGTCGAGATTCGCCATCGCAACCTCGTCAATTACATCTGGTGGGCAAAAGATCAATACGTCGGCGATGAAACCGTCGGCTTCGCGCTCTACTCGTCACTGGCTTTCGATCTCACCGTGACTTCGATCTACACGCCCCTCATCACCGGCAATCGCATCGTGATTTATCGCGAGGACGGCGGCGGCAACTCGGCAATCGAAGAGATACTAAAGGACAACAAGGCCGGCGTCCTCAAACTCACGCCGAGCCATCTCGCGTTAGTGAAGATTCGCGACAATTCGCGGTCGCGCATTCGACGACTAATTGTCGGCGGCGAGCAATTTGAAACAGAACTGGCGACTGCGGTGCTGCGCAGCTTCGACGGCAATGTCGAGATCATCAACGAGTATGGCCCAACCGAAGCGACTGTCGGTTGCATGATTCATCGTTTCGATCCAGCGCAGGACACGCAGGCTGTCGTTCCGGTCGGTAAGCCCGCCGCAAACGCACAGATCTACGTGCTTGATGACGATCTTAGGCCGGTCGCTGAAAATGTGCTCGGTGAGATGTATCTCGCGGGTGACGGCCTGGCGCGAGGCTATCTCAAGCGTGCGACACTCACCGCCGAAAAATTCATCGACAATCCGTTCACGCCCGGACAACGAATGTATCGCACCGGCGACCTCGCTCGCTGGCTGCCCAACGGAATCATCGAGTATGTGGGCCGCAAGGATGGCCAGGTCAAGTATCACGGCTATCGCATCGAGTTGAACGAGATCAAGCGCGCGCTCAACCGCCACCCGCAGATCCGCGACAGCGTAATCGTGATCGCGAGAGACAAAGCCGGCAACGATGCAATGGTTGCTTATTACGTGTCAAGACATGAGCTCGACAGCGCCGAGCTGCACACGTTTCTGACTGACAGCATCCTCGAAGAGACTATTCCCAACGTCTTCGTACACCTGAAAAAGCTGCCGCTCACGTTGAATGGCAAGCTCAACCTGCGGGCATTGCCGACACTCGACGAAGTGAAACAAAGAGCGCAGCACACCTACGTTGCACCACGCAACCAGATCGAAGAGCAACTCGCGGAAATCTGGCAGCAGGTGTTTGGAGTGGAGCGCGTTGGCATTCACGACAACTTCTTCGAGCTCGGCGGCCATTCACTGATCGCGACGCAGGTCATCGGCCGTGTGCGCCAGATGTTGCATACCGAGTTGGCGGTGCGTGCGGTGTTTGAGACGCCGACGATCGCTGCGCTTGGGGCTGAGATCGAAAAGCAGAGGGCAACCGGCGCCGCTGAAGTCTTGCCGATACCGCGCGTCAGACGAGACCTGGACGTGCCTCTATCATTCGCACAGCAACGCCTGTGGGTAGTCGATCAATTGGATCCGGGGAGCGCCGCCTACAATATCCCCCTCGCCATACGCATCAGCGGACCATTGAATTGCATGGCGCTTGAGCGGAGCTTTAACGAACTGCTGGCGCGGCATGAATCTTTGCGGACCACTTTCCAGAGCCGCAATGGGCAGCCGGTACAGATCATTGCGCCGCCGGAGCCGTTCCACTTGCCGCTGGTGGAGCTCGGCGATTTAGCCGAGGATGAACGCGAAGCCGAAACACAACGGCGCACGGCCAGCGAAGCCGGGCGTCCCTTCGATCTCAGCCAGGGACCACTATTTCGCATCCAACTCCTCAGGCTCACCGCCGATAGCCACGTGCTGCTGCTGGTGATGCATCACATCGTTAGTGATGGCTGGTCCATGGACGTGCTGGTGCAGGAACTGACGCAGCTTTACGATGCCTTCAATAACGATCAGCCATCAACGCTGCCTGAGCTGCCGATTCAATATGCCGACTTCGCAGTCTGGCAACGCCAATGGTTAGCAGAGAACGTTCTCGAAGGACAGCTGGCGTACTGGAAGCAGCAGTTGGGTGGCGAGCTGGCAGTACTGGACTTGCCAACTGATTGGCCGCGCCCAGCGGTGCAGACTTATCGCGGTGCGAATTACTCCCTCAAACTGTCAAGTGAGACGACGGCAGCGCTCAAGCAAGTGGGCGAGGAAAGCGGGGCCACGCTATTTATGACGCTGCTGGCCGCCTTCAAAGCCTTGTTGGCGCGCCTGTCCGGACAGGAAGACATCCTCATCGGAGTTCCGATCGCGGGACGCAACCGGGCCGAGCTGGAAACGTTAATCGGCTTCTTCGTGAACACGCTGGTGCTGCGTACGGATCTGGGGGGCAATCCGAGTTTTGTGGCATTGCTGGAGCGGGTGCGAGACGTGTCGTTGACTGCATATCAATACCAGGATGTGCCCCTTGAGAAGTTGATGGAGGAGTTGCGACCAGAGCGGGACGTCAGTCGCACGCCGCTGTTTCAGGTGATGTTTTCGGTGCAGAAGGCGGGGCAGGGAGAGCTCGCAGTCGAACAACTGTCCTTCATTTCATTGCCGGCGACGACGGCGACGGCGAAGTTCGATTTGACGCTGGTGCTGGAAGAAAGTGGCGAAGAACTGCGCGGCACACTGAACTACAACACTGATCTTTTCGCGCCCGGCACGATCGAGCGAATGATCGGTCAGTACCAGCGCTTGCTCTCGGCGGTGGTTGCAAATCCGGAACTGCATCTGTGGGAGTTGCCGTTGCTGACGGAAGTGCAGAAGCAACAGCAGTTGGTCGGCTGGAACGATACGCAGGCTGAGTATCCACAACAGTGCATTCAGGAACTGTTCGAAGCGCAAGTCGCGCAGAGCGCCGAAGCAGTGGCGTTGGTGTTTGGTGAAGAAGAGATTAGTTACAGCGAGCTGAACCGGCGCGCGAATCAGTTGGCCCACTACCTGCGGCAACAGGGTGTTGGTCCAGAAGTGCTGGTGGGGATCTCTCTCGATCGTTCTGTGGATCTGGTGGTTGGTCTACTCGCGATCGTCAAAGCGGGCGGCGCTTACGTGCCACTCGATCCGCAGTATCCGCTCGAGCGTTTGGCTTTCATGATTGAGGATGCCGGGCTAACGGTCTTGTTGACAAGGGAGCTGCTCAGCACGGCGCTACCGCCAAGTGCTGCGGCAGTTGTTTGCGTGGATCGCGACGCTGGTGTAATCGCAGAACAGAGTTGCGAGAACCCGTTGCTGCTCTCGCATCCGGATGATCTTGCCTATGTGATCTACACCTCCGGTTCCACAGGGATCCCCAAGGGTGTGTCGGTACCGCATCGCGGTGTGGTCCGCCTCGTGTGGAACACGAACTATGTAGAGCTCACCACTACGACGCGCATTGCTCAAGCGTCGAACGCGTCATTCGATGCGCTGACGTTTGAGCTGTGGGGAGCGCTGCTGCACGGCGGACAACTAGTGGGCGTGAGTCACGACCTGGTGCTGTCGCCGGAAGACTTCGGTGATGAGATTGCGCGGCGTGGTATCAACACGATGTTTCTGACAACGGCGTTGTTCAACCAGATGGCGCACAACGCGCCGCAAGCGTTTCGGTCGTTGCGCTACCTGTTGTTCGGCGGCGAGGCGGTGGATCCGCAGTGGGTGCGGCGGGTGCTGGAGCAAGGGGCGCCCCAGCAGTTGCTGCACGTTTATGGGCCAACGGAGAACACGACCTTCAGCACGTATCAGGTAGTAGAGCAAGTGGCGGCGAATGCGGTAACGGTGCCGATCGGAGCGCCAATCGCGAACACGACCGCCTACGTTCTGGACCAGCGATTGGAACCGGTGCCGGTTGGAGTAGCAGGCGAGTTGTATCTCGGAGGCGCAGGACTGGCACGTGAATATCTGCGGCGACCGGAGCTGACCGCGGAGAAGTTTGTGCCGCATCCGTACAGCGCGGAAGGTGGGGCGCGGTTGTATCGCACTGGAGACCAGGTGCGCTGGTTGGCGGATGGAACGCTGGAGTTTCTGGGGCGGTTGGACCAACAGGTGAAGCTGCGTGGTTTCAGAGTGGAGTTGGGCGAGATCGAGAGCGTGCTGAACGAGCACGAAGCGGTGCAGGAGAGTGTGGTGCTGGCACGAGTGGATGAGCCGGGTGAAAAACGGCTGGTAGCGTATGTAGTGGCTGAGGCTGGCGCGGGAATCAATGCCAGTGAGTTGCGGCGCTACGTGCGAGGGCGGTTGCCGGAGTACATGGTGCCGAGCGCGTTTCTGTTGCTCGACAGGCTTCCTTTGACGAAGAACGGCAAGGTGGATCGACGTTCATTGCCTGCGCCCGAAGAATCGCGACTCGATCTGGGCGAGGATTACGTCGCGCCGGAGACGGAAGCAGAAAAGATTCTCGCCGATGTTTGGGCCGAAGTCTTGCGTGTTGAGCGCGTCGGAGTGTGCGACAACTATTTCGCGCTCGGCGGCGACTCGATTCGCAGCGTGCAGGTGTTGAGTCTTGCGAAAGAGCGCGGGTTGAGTTTTTCGCTACGGCAGCTATTCCAGTATCAAACGATTCGGGAGCTCGCCTGCACTATTGGCTCTGAAGAAGTTACATCAGGACAAAGCCGGCGGACCGAAGCGTTCAGCCTGGCGAAGGATGAAGACAGGCAGAAACTGCCGGCGGATGTTGTCGACGCCTACCCGCTCTCGCGGCTCCAGTTAGGCATGCTTTATCACCTTGAAGCGACGCCGGACGTTTTGGTTTATCACGACATCAACACCTTTCACCTCAAGGCGCATTTACACGAAGAGTTTTTTGTTCGCGCTGTGCGGCACGTGGTGGAGCGACACGATGTGTTGCGGACGTCGTTCAATCTATCGAGTTACTCAGAGCCACTGCAACTGGTCCACAGAGAAGCAGAACTGCCGGTGCAGTTTGAAGATCTGAGAGAGCTTTCGCCGGCGGACCAACAGGAAGTAATCAAGAGTTATACGGAAAGCGAGCAGCGAAACCGGTTTGACCTGTCGCGTCCGGCGTTGCTGCGCTTCTGCATTCACCGGCGAACGGATGAGACGTTCCAGTTCACGTTTACTGCGTGCCACGCGATTGTCGATGGATGGAGCTTGCAGTCAACACTGGCAGAGATCTTCCAGACCTATTTTGCGTTGCTCAGAAACACGTCAATTCCCGAGCACAAACCGTTTGCCACTTCGTTCCGTGATTTCATCGCGTTAGAACAGGCAAACCTCGAATCTGAAGGGTGCAGGCGTTTCTGGCGGGACAGCTTGAGCGATGCGACTGTGACGGAGATCGCGCCGTGGCCGGCTGAGTCGAGTGCGACAGGTCGTAAGCGTACGCGATACCTAAAGGTCCACATGCCTGACGAGGTCACGGAAGGCTTGCACCGGCTGGCGGTGAATGCTGCTGTGCCGCTCAAGAGCGTGTTGTTCGCCGCTCATCTAAAAGTGATGAGCCTCGTGATGGGCCAGTCAGACGTCATCACCGGATTGGCTTGCAACGGGCGGCCCGAAACGACGGATGGCGAGTTGATTCGCGGTCTGTTTCTCAACGTCGTTCCGTTTCGACTGCGTGTCGGGGCGCGAAGCTGGACCGAGTTTGTGCGCGACACCTTTAATGCAGAGCGAAACCTGCTGCCCTTCAGGCGTTACCCGTTGCCTGCGATTCAGGAGCAACTCAACACGCCGTCGTTCTTCGAAACCACATGCAATTACGTTCACTATCACGTGCTTGACGGTCTGCTGAGGCAAGGTGACGTGCAGGTCCTCGGCGATCCGATTGAGTGTTACGAAGAAACTAATTTCACTCTCAATGCGGCCTTCGTGTCGGATGTTCTCACCTCGCGGACTACGTTGCGCATAGCAGTGGATCCGCTGAAGGTGAGTGATCCACAGGGAGAGGCGATCCGCGGTTATTACGAGCGTGTGCTTGCCGCAATGGCAGGCGACACGTTGAATCCGCTCGAAACGGAGCCGTTCCTTGACGATGCTGAACGACACAAGGTGCTGGTTGAGTGGAACGACACCGCGTGCGACTTTCCGCACGACATGTGTTTCCACCAACTGTTCGAGGAGCAGGTTGAGCGGACGCCTGATGCTGAAGCGGTTGTGTTTGGCGATCAGACGTTGAGCTATCGCGAGCTCAACCGCCGTGCGAACCACCTCGCGCATCATCTGCGGTCGTTGGGTGTTGGGCCGGAAACGTTGGTTGGGATTTGTGTTGAGCGCTCGATCGAGATGGTGGTTGGCATTCTTGGCATTCTGAAAGCGGGCGGTGCCTTTGTTCCACTCGATCCGAGTTATCCGCAAGATCGTCTGGCTTTCATGATCGAGGACTCGGGCATCGAGGTGTTATCAACCCAGGAGCGGCTTGTCGAACATCTGCCGCCATTCAGCGGCACGATCATCTACCTGGAGCAACTAGCAAATAGGTCCGATAAGTCCTATACGACCGATACTGACGAAAACCTCGAAATCAACACCACCCCACAAAACGCCGCCTACGTCATCTACACCTCAGGCTCGACCGGCGCACCGAAAGGCGTCGTGATCGCGCATCGCGGCCTGTGCAACCTGACAACCGCGCAGATTCGCGCCTTCAACGTGCAACCGTCGAGTCGTGTGTTGCAGTACGCGGCGCTCAGCTTCGACGCCTCCGTGAGTGAGTTTGCGATGGCGCTTCTTCGGGGCGCGGCCCTTGTGATTGCGCCGCGAGAAGCCCTGATGCCGGGTGAACGTTTGACCTCGTTGATGCGCGACCACGCGATCACGACTGTTACATTTCCGCCTTCCGTCCTCGCGCTGCTGCCGCCGGAAGAGTTCCCAGATTTGCGCACGATAGTCGTCGCGGGTGAAGCCTGCTGGGCCGAACTGGTTGAGCACTGGGCCGTCGATGGGCGACTCGTCTGCAATGCGTATGGACCAACGGAGAACACGGTCTGCATCAGCATCGCCGAGTGCGCACCGGATGGTCGCAAGCCAACCATCGGGCGGGCGTTGGCCAACGTGCAGGTCTACGTACTCGATGAAAACATGCGTCCGGCGCCGCTCGGCGTTCCGGGCGAGATCTATGCCGGGGGCGAGGGTCTCGCCCGAGCTTATCTCAATCGTCCGGACCTCACTGCTACTCGCTTCGTGCCGAATCCATATTCGACTGTACCCGGCGCTCGTCTCTATCGAACCGGCGATCGCGGTCGCTATTTGCCCGATGGTGAACTCGAATTTCTCGGACGCGTGGACCACCAAGTCAAGCTACGTGGTTTTCGAGTCGAGCCGGGAGAAATCGAAGCGGTTTTGTGCCGTCATGACGCGGTACGCGATGCGATCGTCGTGGCGCGCGGAGAGAGAAATGGGGATAAGCGGCTTGTCGCTTACGTCGTAGGTGATGCAGAAACGAGTGAGTTGCGCAATTACCTGCACGAGCGGTTGCCCGACTATATGGTGCCTTCTGCGTGGGTTACGTTGGATGCGCTGCCACTGACCACGAACGGGAAAGTCGATCGCAAAGCACTGCCGGCGCCTGATTCACAACGTCCTGAGTTGTCGTCTGCGTACATCGCGCCGCGCAGCGCGATCGAGCGCGACATCGCTGCAGTGTGGCAGGAAGCACTCGGCATCGAGAACCCCGGTGTCAACGACAACTTCTTCGATCTCGGCGGACACTCGTTGCAGGCAATACGGGTCCACGCAAAGCTGCGCGCGAAGTTTGAAAAGAACTTGTTGTTGTTCGAGTTGTTTCAGTTTCCAACCATTGCCGCGATGGCGAAATACATCAGCAACGGTTACACGGAAGAGTCGTCTGCCGAACAGGGTGTCGAGCGAGGAGAAACACGCAGAGAGTTGCGGAGCCGGCGCAGGCAGAGGCGCAAGGCTGCGGGGGAGAATTAAGGCCGCAAAGAAAGACGTCAGTCGATGAGCAACACCGATTCAATAAATCAAGCAGATGCTGTGGCGGTGATCGGCATGGCCGGCCGGTTTCCGGGAGCACGCAACGTGGAAGAGTTCTGGGCCAACCTGCGCGATGGAGTCGAGTCGATCAGCTTCTTCTCCGATGAGGAACTGCTGGCTGTTGGCGTGCACCAGTCGCAGCTCAACGATCCGAATTACGTGAAGGCGAAAGCTTGTATCGAAGACCCGGAGATGTTCGATCCGCACTTCTTTGGTTTCACGCCACGCGAGGCGGCGATCACCGATCCGCAGCAGCGTTTGTTTATGGAGTGCGCGTGGGAAGCGTTGGAGATTGTGGGTTACGACTCGGCGAAATACAACGGTTCGATCGGTGTGTTTGCCGGTCTCAGCGTGAGCACTTACCTCCTGAACCTCTATTCGAATCGCAACGTTCTCAAAACCTTCAACGCCTTCCAGGCGATTGTCTCGAACGATAAGGACCACCTCACTACCAGAGTTTCTTACAAACTCGATCTCAAGGGCCCGAGCGTGAATGTGCAGACGACCTGCTCGACGTCCTTAGTTGCCGTGCATATCGCTTGTCAGAGTTTGCTCAATGGAGAATGTGACATAGCCCTGGCGGGCGGCGTCTCAGTCACTTTGCCGTTGAAGGGGGGTTTTGTGTACCAGGAAGGTGGCGTGGTTTCTCCTGACGGACACTGTCGCACGTTCGATGCCCAGGCGAAAGGTACGGTGAGTGGTAACGGTCTCGGAATCGTTGTGCTGAAACGCCTCGAAGATGTGCTGCGTGATGGCGACCGGATCGAGGCAGTAATTCGTGGCTCGGCGATCAACAACGATGGCGCTGCGAAGGTCGGCTACACCGCGCCGAGTGTGGAAGGACAAGCGGCAGTGATCGCCGAGGCGCAAACGATTGCCGGGGTGACAGCCGACTCGATCAGTTATGTTGAAGCACACGGAACCGCGACGCCGCTTGGCGATCCGATCGAGGCGGCAGCACTGACGAAGGCGTTTCGTGCAAGCACGAAGCAACGCCGCTACTGTGCGCTCGGATCTGTGAAGAGCAACATCGGGCATCTTGATGCGGCCGCAGGCGTAGCGGGATTGATCAAGACGGTGCTGGCATTGAAGCACCGTGAGTTGCCGCCATCACTGCATTACCAGACAGCCAATCCGCAGATCGACTTCGCGAACTCACCTTTTTACGTGAATGCGAGCCTGCGACCGTGGGAGCGCAATGGCACTCCGCGACGCGCGGGCGTGAGCTCGTTTGGCATCGGCGGAACCAATGCGCACGTGATAGTTGAAGAAGCACCGGAGCCGGAGCCAGGCAGTGTGAGTAAACGAACGTGGCAGGTGCTTCCGTTATCCGCAAAAACCGAAGGTGCGCTTGAGTCGATAACGAATAACTTGAGTACGCATCTGGCCCAGAGCACCGATGAGCTCGCAGACGTGGGCTATACGCTTTCGGTAGGGCGACGCGCGTTTTCACAGCGACGCGTAGTGCTGTGTCGTTACCGCGAGCAGGCCCTCGCTGCTTTGCGTGGTGAAGATGACGCATACGTGCTGAGTGGGGTGGCCCGTGAGCGACAAGCAAGCGTGGCGCTGTTGTATCCCGGACAGGGCGCGCAACGCGTGAACATGGGTCACGGACTTTACGAGAGTGAAGACGTCTACCGGCAGGTCGTGGACCACTGTGCGACAGTCTTGCAGCGATTGCTTGACGTTGATCTGCGTACGATGTTGTACAGAGACACTGGCGGAAAGCAGTTGCAGCAGACGCAGTGGGCGCAGCCGGCGTTATTTGTGACGGAGTATGCGTTGACAGAGCAGTTGCGTGCGTGGGGTGTTGAGCCTGAAGCGCTCCTCGGCCACAGCATCGGCGAGTGGGTGGCGGTGACGTTTGCGGGTGTATTCAAGCTTGACGATGCATTGCGATTGGTAGCACTGCGAGGACAGTTGATGCAGCGCATGCCCGTAGGCGCGATGCTGAGCGTGGCCTTGCCGGAGGCGGAGATGGAGCAGTGCATCGCGCAACGGCAGGAAGAATTGGGGCACGTTGAAGTGAGCGCGGTGAATGGCCCCGGGCAGATCGTGATTGGTGGAGAGATCGAGACGATCGAACACTGGACGAAATACTTCAGCAGTGAAGGCGTCTGGACCAGGCATCTACTGACGAGTCACGCGTACCACACGTGGCTAATGGACGAAGCGAGTAGTGAGTTTGCGACCGCAGTGGGGCAGGTGGAGAAGCATGCGCCGCGGTTGAATGTAATCTCGTGCGTGAGTGGCAAATGGCTGACGGCCGCTGAGGCGCAGAGTGGCGACTACTGGGGGCGGCAGATGCGCGAGCGTGTGCGGTTTGGAGCCGGCGTAAATGAGGTGCTCGCTGAAAGCGGACGCGTCGTTGTTGAAGCTGGACCAGGCAGCGGATTGAGCGGACTCGTGCGGATGCAGGCGCATGGTGAGGCGCCGGTGTTATTGAGTCTGCTTGGGCCGAGTGGCCGCGGAGAGGCGAACGAAAGAGAAGCTGCCGTACGCGCTCTGGCGAGGTTGTGGCTTGAGGGTGTGGGAGTGAAGTGGGAAGAGTTGTGGCGTGGCGAGCGACGCCGGCGCGTGAAGTTACCCACTTATCCTTTCGGGCGCGTGCGCTGCTGGATCGATCCAGATCCGATTAATAAGATTCCTGAACCGAGAAATCCGGAACATCCTGTAAATCCTCAAATCCTGTCTGAAGAAGAGATCGTTCAGCAGCAACTGCAAATTATGTCGAGCCAGCTCGAGCTTCTGAACCAGTTTTAGACAGGATTACAAGCTTCACAAGACTAACAAGAGAAGGAGCGCATTTATGTCTGCTACGCAAATGGCAGTCGCGCCTGCGCGCGAAAACGAAATCATCGCAACTCTGAAAACCATCGTCAGCGAAATGTCGGGGATGCGCCCGTCTGAGATCGACCTCGATACCACGTTCATCGAGATGGGTGCTGAGTCGCTGTTTATGTTGCAGGCAAGCCACAGCATTACCGAAAAGCTCGGCGTCAAAGTGCCGTTCCGCTTGTTGATGGAAGAGTATCCAACGCTACGTAGCCTCGCTGCGTACATCGATCAGAAACTGCCTGCTCCCGCTCCGGTTGAAATGACCCAACCGGCAGTGCAAGAGCCGGCGCCGCCAGAGCCAGTCGCGCAACCTGTCGAACTGCCGCAGCCAGCGATCCCAACGCCGCCACAGAACTTGACCGGCAGCAGCAGCTCACTCGAGCAGATCGTCGCGCAACAACTCCAGATCATGCAGAAGCAGTTGGAAATGATGCGCAGCCGCCAGTCACGCGCCGCTGCTCCAGTAGCTATGCCGGTTACAACAACGCAGCCCGCAGCTCCCCAGACCGCCGTCAGTGTCCCGGCGAAGACCGAAGAACAGCCATTCGTTCCTTTCCGGCCAATCAGCAAGCCTGCGACAAGCACGCTCACTGAACAACAGCAACGCCATGTCGACGCGCTCATCGAGCGCGTCAGCAGGAAAACACAACGATCAAAGCAGCTCACACAGGAGTATCGACCATACTTCGCCGACAGCCGTGAAGTCGCAGGCTTTCGTTCGCTCTGGAAAGAGATTCAATACATGATCATCGTAGAGGAGGCGCGCGGATCGAAGATCAAGGACGTCGACGGTAACGAGTATCTCGACATCTCGATGGGCTTCGGCTCACTGCTCTTCGGTCACTCACCCGACTTCGTCACCGACGCACTTCAACAACAGGTGGCCAAGGGCAATCAGCTTGGACCACAGTCGCATCTTGCGGGCCGGGTCGCCAAACTCGTGTGCGAGCTCACTGGCGTAGAGCGCGTGACTTTCTGCAACTCCGGCACAGAAGCAGTGATGACCGCGCTGCGCCTGGCCCGCACCGTCACCGGTCGCACGAAGATCGCGATGTTTACCGGCGCGTTTCATGGCACGTTCGACGGAACGCTTGCACGTGCCGAGCGCGGCGCTGACGGAAAACTGCGCGCAGTGCCGCTCGCTCCCGGTGTCCCTCCGAGCATGATTGAAGACGTGATGATTCTGAATTACGGCGCACCCGAATCACTCGAAGAGATTCGACAACACGCAAGCGAGCTCGCCGCGGTGATAGTGGAGCCGCTACAGAGCCGCCGTCCCGACAATCGTCCTTCCGAGTTTCTACAGGAGCTGCGTCGTATCACCGAACAATCGGGCACTACCTTGATCTTCGACGAAGTGGTGAGTGGCTTTCGGCTGCATCCCGGTGGCGCGCAGGTGCTCTTCAACATCAAGGCCGATCTCGTCACTTACGGCAAAGCCGCGGGTGCAGGCATGCCGATCGGGATCATCGCGGGTAAAGCGAAGTACATGGATCCGATCGACGGCGGTATGTGGCAATATGGTGACGCGTCGTACCCGCGCGCTGAGACCACGTTCTTCGTCGGCACGTTCTTCAAGCACTCGATGGTGATGGCCGCTGCGTTTGCCGCGTTAACGCACATGAAGAACAGCGGACCACAACTCCAGGAGGGCCTGAACCAGAAGGCGCAATATCTGGCTTACACTCTCAATCGGTACTTCGAGCAGGAGCACGTGCCGATCCACATCGCGAGCTGCGGCTCACTCTTCCGCTTCGCGAACACGAACGAAGTGAAGTACATGGATCTCTTCTTCTATCACTTGCTGGAGAAGGGAGTCTACGTTTGGGAGGGACGCAATTGCTTCATATCCACTGCTCACACTAACGAAGACATCGAGTTTCTCATCAGCAAGGTGAAGGAGACTGTGGTCGAGATGCGCGCCGGCGGTTTTCTCGGCGAAGCGCCGGTCAACGCCGACGAAAACGGCCACAAGACGATCGCTCCGAGGCCGATTGAAAAGGAAACTGTCGCTACCGGGGCGAGGCAAGTTCCACTCACCGAGGGTCAGAAACAACTCTGGACTCTCGCTCAAATGGATCCCGACGCTTCACGCGCCTACAACGAGTCGATGGCACTGCACCTGCGTGGACCAATCAACCTTTCAGCCCTCCGCAGTGCGGTGCAGCTACTCGTCAACCGTCACGAGGCATTACGCACCACGTTCGATCCAGCGACCGATCAACAAGTGATTGCGAATTCGATGACGGTCGATGTTCGGTTGTTGGATGTATCCACGAAGGACGACTCTGAGACGTTCATCGCTGACTGGCAAACGGAAGAAGCGCGAAAACTGTTTGATTTCGTTCGTGGACCGCTGTTCCGCGCGAACGTGCTGAGGGTGTCGCAGCAGTACCACATTCTCGTGCTGACGATTCATGGCCTCGTGATCGATGGTTGGTCGATGGGTATTTTGCTGCGCGAGCTGCGCAAGCTGTATGAAGCGGAATGCCGGCGCGTAGCGCCTTCGTTGCCACCGGCGAAACAGTTTAGCGAGTACGTGCAATGGCAGTCGCAGCAGCAACAAAGTCCGGAGATGGATTCGGCTGAAGCTTACTGGCTGGAACAGTACTCAGATTCCATCACGGTGCTCGAGTTGCCGACCGATCGGCCACGTCCTCGGGTCCAAACTTACAACGGCCAGCGCGAGCGTCTCATCATCGACGCATCGCTGTGCAGCGCGCTCAAACACGTGAGTGTGCGTGAGCGAGCAACGCTCTTCATGACGCTCCTCGCAGGCTACCAGGTCCTGCTGCACCGGTTGACGAATCAGGACGACGTGGTGGTGGGTTTCACACCCGCGGGGCAAACGTCAGTGACTGGCGACGATCTGATCGGTTACTGCTTCAACCTGCTGCCGTTGCGCAGCCGCTTCGGCGACGATCCGTCGTTCAGTGAATATCTCGCTCGATCGAAGCGAGTGCTTTCAAATGCTTTGGACCATCAGATTTACGCGCTGCCCAACCTGATAAGGAAACTCAAAGCAAAGCGCGATCCAAGCCGCCCTGTCATCACTACGACTTTCAATCTCGATCGCGGCAATCGCATGCAGTTTTTCGATCTCGACGTCGACGTAATTCCGGTCTCAGCCAACTCATCCAAGTTTGATCTGGGCCTGAACGCGATCGATCAGAACGGCGAGTTGATCCTCGACATGGATTACAACTCCGACCTCTTCAATGCGACCACGATTCGCCGTTGGCTCGGTCACTTGCGCACGTTGCTGGCAGGCGTTGTCGCCGATCCGCGACAACGTCTTTCTGAGTTGCCGTTGCTCGACGAGCAGGAGCAACAGCAAATGCTGTTTGAGTGGAATCGAACGCAGGCGAAGTTTCCGAATCGAACGTTGGGTGAGTTGTTCGAAGCGCAGGCGGAAAGCACGCCCGATCAGATCGCACTCGTTCTCGGAGACGAGAAGCTGACTTACCGGGAGCTGAACGAACGTGCGAACCGTGTAGGCCATTACCTGCGGCGGCAGGGCGTGAAACCCGAAACGCTCGTCGGCGTTATGCTGGAGCGTTCGATCGATTTAATCGTAACGATACTCGGAATCTCGAAAGCCGGCGGCGCGTACGTGCCGCTCGATCCAAATTATCCCGTAGAGCGGCTCTCGTTCATGCTCGAAGACACTCGCGCTCCGCTGTTGATCACCAATGAGCGTTTAGCCGATCTCGTGTCTACAACCGCAACGAAAGTTCTACTTGACGTCGAGGCAGAGCAGATCAGCCAGGAGAGCCGAGAGAACCTACCGCCTGCAGTGAGCTCGGACCACCTCGTCTACGTCATATACACGTCCGGCTCAACCGGCACTCCGAAAGGCACGCTCATCACACACGGCGGGTTGGTCAACTATGTGATCTGGGCCATCCAGGGGTACCCGGTGGCCGCAGGCACTGGCTCGCCGTTGCATACCTCGCTGAGCTTCGATCTGACACTCACCAACCTCTATCCGGCGCTGCTCGCCGGCCGTGCAGTGGAGATCGTCACCGAAACACGAGAAGGCGTGGGCGGGTTAGTTACCGCACTCCGGCGCAGACCAAACTATAGTCTCATCAAGCTAACACCAGCACACTGCCAACTGGTCGGAGACGAACTCGCAAAACAACCAGCCGAGCAAATGACGCATTCACTTGTGATCGGCGGTGAGAACCTGCTGGCCGAACAAGCCAAATGGTGGCGCGAACAGCAGCCGCAAATCAGACTCTTCAACGAGTATGGCCCAACTGAGACCGTCGTCGGTTGCTGCGTCTACGAAATACAACCAGAGACAGAGTGGACCGGCTCAGTCCCGATCGGCACACCAATAGCGAATACCACGCACTACATTCTCGATGCAAAAGGACGGCCGGTGCCGGTCGGTATAGCCGGGGAGCTCTACATCGGCGGCGCAGGCGTGGGCCGCGGTTATCTGAATCGTCCTGATCTAACCGCGGAACGCTTTGTGCCAGACCCGTTCAGCGCCGCACCCGGCGCACGTATGTATCGCACCAGTGACGCCGCTCGTTACCGTGCCGACGGAGTGATTGAATATCTCGGCCGGTTGGACCAGCAGGTGAAGGTGCGTGGTTTCCGCATCGAGCTTGGCGAGATCGAGGCAGTGTTGAGCCAGCATCCAAACGTAAGAGAAGCGGTTGTCGTCGTCAGAGGCGAGGCCGAGGAGAAAAGACTCTTCGCTTATGTCTGCGGTGAGTTTGAAGCTGCTGCGACTGAACTGCGCAACTATCTCAAAGAATACTTGCCAGAGTACATGGTCCCGGTCGCGTTTATCGTGCTCGACAAAATGCCGTTGAGCAATAGCGGCAAAGTGGATCGCAAGCGACTGCCCGAGCCAGAGACGAGTCGTCCATCTCTGGCTGAGACTTACGTGGCGCCAGGAACCGAAGTAGAGCGAATGCTCGTGAAGATCTGGAGCGAAGTGTTGTCTGTGAAGCAGGTGGGAATTCACGATAACTTTTTCGAGCTCGGTGGTGATTCGATTCTCAGCGTTCAGATCGTCGCGCGCGCGCACCAGGCAGGACTCCAGTTAACAGCGGCCCAGGTCTTTTATCACCAGACGATAGCCGGGCTGGCGGCAGTAGCAGAGAGTGCTCCGGACCTTACCCCTGCGACCCAGGGAGAAGTGACTGGACCGGTAGAGCTGACACCGATACAGCACTGGTTCTTTGAGCAGGAGTTGCCGGAGTCGAACCACTTCAACCTGTCCGTAATCGTGAGTGTCGGCAATAACATGAATATGGGTGCACTCCGCGGATCGCTGGCAGCAGTGCTACGACATCACGACGCGCTGCGAATGCGTTACGAAAAGCTGGGTGATGGCACATGGCAGCAGCGGTGTGCGGCTGTCGCTGAAGTCGAGATTCCGTTGGAAGTAGTTGACCTGAATGCAGTGCCGGCGGAAGAACTGCACGACGCGATTGAGAAAGTCGCAGCGGACTCACAACGAACACTGAATCTCGAGCAGGGACCGCTGTTCAAGGCTGTCTACATTGATCTGGGAGCGGATCGAGGAGCACGGCTGTTGCTGGTGGTCCACCACCTCGTGTTGGATATAATCTCGTGGCGCATCCTCTTCGAAGATCTGCAAACAACCTACACGCAAATTACTAACGGCGAAGGAGTGCAGTTGCAGCCCAAGAGCACTTCCTACCAGCAGTGGGCCACGACATTGAAAGCTTACGCCTCGAGCGCTGAGCTGGGCCAGGAAGTTGGGTACTGGACTGATGAGTGGCGGCAGCAAATACAGCCACTGCCCGTCGATCACCACGGTCGCAATCTGGAGAGCACGATTAAGCACGCAAACAATAAGCTCTCTAAGGAGCTGACAGAAGCATTGCTGCGTGAAGTGCCGCGAGTTTACCACACGCAGGCCTATGAAGTGCTTCTCGCGGCGCTTGCGTGTATGTACCAGCAGTGGACCGGTGAGTGGCATCTGATCGTGGATGTCGAAGGACACGGGAGAGAAGCAGTGAGCGAGGACCTGCTGTTGACGCGAACCGTCGGTTGGTTCACGTCGATCTATCCGCTGCTGTTGGAGGTCGAAGCCGGCAGCGACTATGGTGAGCGCCTGAAGAGTATCAAGGAGCAGGTGCGTCGGGTGAAGAACGGCGGTGTCGGGTATGGCGTGTTGCGATACCTGAGCGCGGATGAAGCGGTGCGCACGCATTTAAGAGAGCAACCCAAAGCGGAGATCAGTTTCAACTACGTCGGCCAGTATAACCAGGCAGTGAGCGAGATCAAAGAAGCAGGGTTGTTCCGTCCGGCCACGGAACGGGTTGGTCTGGTCAGAGCGGCTCAGGGCGACCGGCGCTACAAGTTACAGGTGAACGGCACTGTCATTGGTGGTGAGTTGCACATGAGCTGGGAGTACAGCTCGGCAGTGCATCGCGAAGAAACGGTGGCCCAAATCGCTGCTGATTATCTGTGTGAGCTGGAGCATCTGATTCGTCACTGCCAGAACGCGAACGCCGGTGGATTTACTCCTTCCGACTTCGCTGAGTTCAAGTGGAGCGAGAGCGATCTCGAGGACATTTCCGCGGCCATCGCAAAAGCGCGAGGGGCAGCCTAAGTGTTTTAGTCTGCGAAGCAGGCGACACACGTTTAACCTGCGAAGCAGGTGGCAGCATGAAGCCTGGGGCGCAAGCCTAGGATCACAGAACCAAAAAGTTTGCAGCCCGCGAAACGGGCGGCAGCCGCTGTCACCCGCTCCGCGGGCTCAACCAAAAATTTTCATCCGCCCCCTGGGACTTGCGACCCAGGCTTTATGCTTACGCCTGCTTCGCAGGCTAAGAACAAGATTTATGGCTAGTGAAGCAGCAAGAGACATCTTGAGTCGTATCGCTATTATGGGCCTCGCGGGACGACTTCAGAGTGCGCGCAACGTCGAAGATCTCTGGGCCAACCTGCACAACAGTGTGGAGTCGATCAGCTTCTTCTCCTACGAGCAACTGCTCGAAATGGCGGTCCGCAAGGGGCGACAGCCTGACATCGCGAACTGGTTCTATGTGCCTTCGTGGCGGCGTGCTCCACTCTCGAGAATTCCCAGTGCGGGTGAGCTGAAGAGCCGGAAGCAACGCTGGCTGGTGTTCACGAGCAAGAACGAGTTTGGCTCGGAGCTGGTCAGGAATCTCGAGCAGCAGGGACAAGAGGTGAGCTCTGTTGCCGCCGGAACTCGCTTCGCGAAGCTCTCTGACGGCATATACACGATCGAGGTGCAGAACCGGAGTCACTACAGTGCTTTGCTCAAAGAGATTGCCACGCTCGAAACACCGCCACAACAAGTGATTCACCTTTGGAGTTTGGACGCGAGGCCAAAGCGGCAGGAGAACGGCGAGAGCTTTCAGCGAACACAGGCGCAGAGCTTCTACAGTTTGCTGTTTCTGGCGCAGGCGCTGGATGAGTTCAAGATCGATCAGGAGTTCGATTTCACTGTCCTATCCGACAGCGTGCAGGAAGTGACGGGTGAAGAGTTGTTGTGTCCTGAGAAGGCAATGGTGCTTGGTCCAAGCCGTGTGCTGCCACAGGAGTATCCGAACATCACGTACCGCAGCATCGACGTTGTGTTGCTCAAGTCGAAGGGCTCGCAGCACAAGCTCGTGAAACAGGTGATCGCAGAGATCGTGGCGAGATCGTCTGACACTTTCGTCGCCTATCGTGGGCAGCATCGCTGGACGCAGAGTTTTGAGCCTTTGCCGGTCGCGGCGCCGGGCGATGGCGAGCTGCGCTTCTCGGAAGGCGGATTTTACCTCATCGCCGGCGGGCCCAATGATCTGAATCTCGAGCTCGCTGAATTACTGGCACGCGCAGCCCGCGCCAAAGTTCTACTTGCCGGCAGGTTTGATGAAGCGAGCCGGCGGGCCGAAAAGTTGAAGAAGATCGAAGCAGCGGGTGGAGAAGTCATGTTCGCCAATGTTCGCGCAGCAGACGCGCAACAACTTCGCGAAGCGATCACGGACGCTCAGCAGCGTTTTGGTCCACTCAAAGGAATCTTCTTTAACCCAAACACTGCGAGTGAGGACGTGAACCCCCTTCGCAGCATCGATCCCGAGAAGTGCAGCGCGCGCCTGCGGCAAACCGCACACGAGCTCGCAAACCTGGAAAGTTTAACTGAAGAAACCGAACTTGACTTCTGTGTCCTGATTTCTTCTTTGTCGACGATTGTCGGCGGACGCGGTGAGATCGTTTCGGCTGCGGCCAATCACATCATCGACGCGTTTGCACAAACGCAGAAACAGAACGCAACGGGTTGCTGGATGAGTTTGAACCTGGATCTAAAACACCTCGGAAGCGACGCGGGTTCACCAGCTGAACTGAGGATCACGCGCGATCAGGCGGCAGAAGTATTTCGCCGGGTCTTGTCGCTGAACACGCTCTCGCATGTGGCGGTGTCAACTATCGATCTGCGTGAGCGGCTGGCGCGTGAGAAAGCCAATGACTAAGATGAGTATCCAACCTGCCGTCAAATCATGCATGATCTTTCCGAAGCCTAACCCGCAGTCGCGCTTGCGTCTCTTCTGCTTTCCTTATGCTGGAGGAACAACGGCAGTATTTCGTAACTGGCCACAATACCTTCCCTCCGAGATTGAAGTGTATGCGATTCAATATCCGGGAAGAGGGAATCGTTTCGCTGAACCGCTGGGCGAAGATGTTGTGGACGTTATGAATGCGGTTTATTCGGACCTTCAACCTCTTCTGAAGAAGCCTTTTGCGTTCTTCGGTCACAGCATGGGCGCGCTCGTGAGCTACGAGTTCGCGCGGCGCCTTCAGCAGGAAAAACAGCCGGAGCCGTTGCAACTGTTCGTCTCCGGTTGTAACGCTCCTCACGAGAGAACTGTTAACGAGTTCACCCACAACCTGCCGGAGCCGGAGTTCATCGCCGAGTTGCGACGTTTGCAGGGGACGCCGGCTGAAATTCTCGACAATGCGGATCTGATGCAACTCATGATGCCGATTATTCGCGCAGACTTTAAGGCTTCGCAAACTTACAAGTACATTCCTGGTCCACCACTGGAATGTTCGCTTCGTGCGTTCGGTGGTCTCGATGACGAGGAGGTTCCGCGAGAGAAAGTAGAAGCGTGGCGCGAACACACTCGCGGATCATTTCGTGCACAGATGCTGCCGGGCGATCATTTCCTTCTCAACACCTCACCGGCGTTACTCACGCGCGTCATCGTGCAGGAATTGCTAATACATCTGAACAAAGGCGCTGGCCGAGTTCAGCACGCCTAAGCGTAAAGGTTAACTATGTCAACCATCGTCATCGCGATGTTCCCTGAACTTGGGCATGTCAACGCGACTCTCAAACTCGCACGTTCTCTTCGTTTGCGTGGCCATCAGGTTTATTACCTGGTTGGTTCCGATTACGAGGCTTACATGCAAGCACAGGGTTTGAATTTTATTTGTTTGGGCGAAGGCTCAACGAATGGTCGCAAATCCTCTGCCCAACTCTATATCATGGAATACTTACTGGAAGCCAGAATGCAGGGCCGGGCGCTCAACGAGTATTACACTGGTGTAGTCCAGATGATCCGACAGGAGCTTGCGTCGCTAATTCCAAAATTGAAGCCCAGCCTCTTTCTAATTGACTTGTTTGTGCCAGACATAGCCCTGGTAGCGCAAGAACTCGGGCTGCCTTTTGTTTTTCTCAATACGACGCTTGTAAGCCAACTCGCAGACACATCGGTTTTAAACAGTCATCCGGAGCTTGCACAAGTGCCGGAGTTGATTCTGTGTCCAGCTGAGTTTGATTTTCCACAGTCCAGGCGGCTCGGCCAGGGCGTTCGTTATTATCTCGGAGCCAGTGTCGACTTAGAGCGGAAAGAGGCCGATCCTTTTGACTGGCAGAAACTTAATCCCACCAAGCGGCTGATCGTCTGTTCTCTGGGTAGCCAATCACAAACCCTGGTTGGAGCGAAAAACTTTTTCCAGATCCTTATCGACGCCGTATCGGATCTCATTGATTGCCAACTGGTACTTGTTACCGGCGCTCATTTTGTTAACGATTTCCCACGTGTTCCCGCAAACGTTATAGTCGTGCCGCGTGTGCCGCTGTTGGAAATGATCGAGAAAGCTGACGTCCTGATAACGCACGGAGGTTTCAATACAATCAAGGAAGCTCTCCTCCTGGGAACTCCCATGATTGTGTTTCCATTTACGAACGACCAGCCCATGAATGCGGCAAGGATTGCGTATCATGGCCTCGGTTTAAGCGGAAACCCGACAACCGTGACGCCAGAACAGGCGCGCGCCCTCATTGAAAGAGTCATGCAGACGGGCTTCCGGGAGCGCGTGCTTGCTTTTCGGCAACTACTTCAAAAGATCGAGGCCGAAGATCTGGGTAGCAAGATCGTGGAAGCAATTCTTGCGAGTGTGGAAAAGAAAGCCCGGGTTGCGAGCGGTATAACTGTTGGTGCCATGAGCTGAGAAGATAAGTACAGCACGTTCTGCCTCTCAACTGTAGGGGCGGCCCTCCGTGGCTCTCACAGTTGCCCCTCACATCTAAACCATATGTCAACGATCATCTTTGCGACCGTGCCGGCAATTGGGCACCTGAACGCGCCGCTCAAGCTCGCGAAGTCACTTTCTGCACGTGGGCATGAGATCTGTTATCTCAGCGGCCTGGGTTACAAGCACTACATCGAGGAGCAGGGACTACGCTTCGTCACTCTTGGTGAGAGCACCGCGGTCGAAAATACTCACTTCGATCAGATCGCGCTGCTGGAACGTTTGATGGACTTCAGATTTCACGGACGGCCACTCGATGATCAGCTCGAGCACATAATCGAAATCTTACGACGAGAGATCGTGAATTTGGTTCAGACGCTGAAGCCGGATCTCTTTCTGGTCGATCCTTATATACCCGACCTCGCACTGCTGGTTCATGAGCTCGCGATGCCTTTTGTCTTCCTCAATCCGACACTCTTCAACCCGCTCACGGAAATGGCGTTGCTCAATGACGCGCCATATCTTGCCAACGTGCCGGAGTTGGTGTTGTGTCCGGTGGAGTTTGATTTTCCGATGGCAGTCGCGGGAAACAAGCAACGTTATTACCTTGGGCCCGAGGTCGATTTACAGCGGAAGGGAGAACCTTTCGAGTGGGAAAGAATCGATACGAGCAAGCCGCTGATCTACTGTTCGCTCGGAACTCAGGCTCAGCTCTACTCCGAAGCGAAACGTCTTCTTCAGATAATAATCGACGCTTTGTCCGGTCTGCCGCAGTACCAAATGATTATCGCTACCGGCAGGAATGTCAGCCACGATAATTTTGAGCGTGTTCCACCGAACGTGCTTTTGTTCAGTTATGTACCGCAGTGTCAGGTTCTCGAGAAGGCCAGTTTGCTGATCACGCACGGAGGTTTGCTCACGATTAAGGATGCGATCTTTTTTGGTGTGCCGATGATCGTCTTTCCTGGCCTCTATGATCAGCCGAAGAACTCCGCACGAGTTGTTTATCACGGTCTCGGCCTCAAGGGCGACATGCGAAGCACCACCGTAGAAGAGGTGCGCGCGCTCATTGAGAAAATTGCGCAAACGGATTCATATCGTGAACGCGTGCGCGCGTTTAGTGAGCTATTCAGAAAGCGCGACGAGGCTGGCATTAGTGTGAAAGTCGTCGAAGCACTGCTCGTAAGTCTTGAAAAGAGCCACAAAAAGGCACACACAGCACAAATAGTTTCCTAAGCTTTTTGTGATTCATGTCAACGATCGTCATTTCCATATTGCCCGAGTTGGGCCACATTAATTCGCCGCTCAAGCTCGCCAAATCTCTGATGGCCCGTGGCCACGACGTCTATATCCTCGGTGGGGGCGCGGATTACAAGTCGTATAGCCAGACGGAGGGTTTGCGCTATATCACCCTGGGCGAGAGTGTTGGCGATGTATTCAACACGCGGCCTCTCATGAGGGAATGGCTGGAAGGGCGTCTACTTTGTCGCCCACTGGACCAACGCCTCACGCGCGTGGTGGAAATCTGCCGGCGCGAGATTGACGGTTTGGTTCGAAATCTCAGGCCGGACCTCTTCATGATCGATCCGTTCATGCCTGAGATACCTCTGATAGCTCACGAACTGGGGGTGCCCTATGTGTTTCTCAACAATGCTTTGTTCAACCCGCTCGACGACACCCCGCTGGCTCACACCGCGCCTTATCTTTCTCATGTGCCCGAGCTGATCTTGTGCCCACAGGAATTTGACTTTCCGGAGCCGCAAGGCCGTGGTAAGCGAAAGCTTTATTACCTTGGCGCGGAAGTCGATTTGCAGCGTCACGAAGAAATGTTTGACTGGTCCCGGATCGATCCCGACAAGCGACTCATCTATTGTTCATTCGGCAGTATGCCCGAGGTCTATCCAAACCTGGAGCGCTTCTTCCAGAGGATCATTGAGGCAGTCCGCAACCTGCCGCAGTACCAGCTAGTTCTCAAGACAGGCCCGAATTTTGCACACGAGGGGTTCAAGAACGTTCCCGCAAACGCCCTGCTACTGAGACGTGCGCCGCAGTTGGGGATACTCCAGCGGACCAGCATCTTCATCATGCACGGAGGCCTAAACGGTATCAAGGAGGCTCTCTGTTACGGAGTGCCGATGATTGTTTTTCCTTCGGCGCATGATCAGCCGATGAACGCGGCCAGAGTTGCTTATCACCGGCTTGGCGTCACGGGCGACGCGCTAACCATGGCGGTCGATCAAGCGCGCGCGATGATTCAAAAGGTTGGGGAGACAGACTTGTACCGCGAGCGCGCTAATCACTTCCGCAACATCATCAGGCGGTATGAAGAAGCGCAGGTGAGCGCAATGGTTGTGGAAGCATTCCTGCAGCGCCTCGCAAGCAAACCACGCATGACGGTTTTAGCCGCGGATGCACGCGGATGAACGCCGATCTGGCAAACCTCTAAAAGGCACCACATGAAACACGTACTCTCCATCGCCGATCTCGGCTCTCTCCGTCCTCGCCTGGTCCACCTCCACCGATTAAATCAGACAGTGTCTGGTTCCGGACTCAGTCAAGTTTATAGCAGAAGTATGCTGACATTCAGATATATACAGTTTCGTTTCAGATTGCCCCATTGGTGCAAAATGCGGTAGCTCTGCCCCCTTGCCTTCCTTCAATACACATCAGGATTACAAGCCTAAAACTATAAATGCAACTCGAGAACACAGAAGATTTTTATCCGCTTTCGCCATTGCAGGAGGGCATGCTGTTCCACGCTCTCTATTCACCGGAAGGTGGAGAGTATATCTCGCAGATACTTTGCACGATGCGAGGCGACTTCAATGTTACGGCTTTCAAACAAGCGTTGCTTCGAGTGGTCCAACGACACGCGGCTTTAAGAACTTTCTTCATTTGGGAAGGGCTCAAGGAGCCTGTGCAGGTAGTACAAAAGCATCTTGATCTAACCTGGGACGACCTGGATTGGCGCGGGCTATCGCCTGAAGCTCATTTCGATCAATTGAGGGCCTATATAGTAAAAGAACAAACTCGCGGCTTTGATCTTTCTCGCGCGCCCCTGATGCGTTTGGCCCTAATCCGAATGAGCGATGACGAATACCAGTTTGTTTGGACTTATCATCACATTCTTCTGGATGGGTGGTCTGGCACTCTGGTTTCCAGAGACATCATCTCATTTTATCGAGCTCTGTCTCGCGGTGATGATCTGCAGCTTCCAAAGCCGTATCCCTATCGCGATTACATCGCATGGTTGCAGCAACAGGACCTCGGCAGCGCCGAAAAGTACTGGCGCGAAGCTCTGAAGGGATTCACCACAGCCACTCCGTTGATACCAAACAACGTTCCGGGTCCCACCCTTCAGCAGCAAGCTTACTATGCTCGTCCTATCAGCTTTTCGAGAGATGAGACGGTTCGGTTACAGGACGCAGCGCGCAAGCACAGGGTGACTTTGAACACACTGGTTCAGGGAGCATGGGCGTTGGTCCTGAGTCGCTACAGCGGACAACAGGATGTAGTCTTCGGCGCCACTGTTTCGGGCCGTCCGCCGGAATTGAAAGGCGTCGAAGAAATGGTCGGCATCTTCATCAATACTTTACCCGTACGCGTTAGAGTAGCGCCTGAGATGCCTATCGCCGATTGGTTATGGCGATTACAAAAAGAACAGTTGGAGAGTCATCAATACGAATACAGCTCATTGACGCGAGTTCAGGGATGGAGCGAAGTTAAACGTGGAAGCCCGTTATTTCAAAGTATAGTTGTGTTTGAAAATTTTCCGGGGACGACTTCTTCATCATCCTTACCAGCGAACCAGGGAGGGCCGGGCGGAGGGGAGATTCGCTATCGCATCCTCGTCAGAGAAAGTTATCCGTTGACGTTGGCGGCTGACCCTGGTCCGCAATTGCTATTGGAGATCAAGTACGACACCTCTTTGTTCTATGCCGCGAATATCAGGCATCTGTCAAAACATCTTGAGACATTCATCAATGCCCTCTCGCAGAGTAACGTCTGGCAACAGACGTTGGGCGAGCTTTTGGAGCGAACGCACGTTGAGCAGCAAGTCAACGAAGAGCGCAAGGTTAAAGAGGTCCGTTCGCAGCTGCTCAAACAGGTGAAACGGAAGGTTGTCACTGGAGCTGGTTGACGAAAGATGGTTACAAAACCGGAACTAAAGAAGCTTCACTTCGGTGATGGTCGTCGAGCCGCAAGCGTCTCGGAGGAGACTCTGGTAACGATGCAGCCGCTCGTGCCTGGCAGCATGCTGCCATTGGTGGCGCGACCTGCGATGGCGGGCGTTGATCTCATCGCCTGGGCCAAAAACCACCGAAATGATATCCATGCTAACTTATCGCGGTGCGGAGCGATCCTCTTCCGAGGGTTTGAGCTTCGCGGACCCGAAGCTTTTGCTGAGTTTATCCAGGCTACTGCGGATGGAGGTTTGCTTGCTTACACCAATCGCTCTACACCGCGAACGGAGATCGGTAGCAATATCTATACGGCTACCGAGTATCCTGCGAATCAGGTTATTCCCTTACACAATGAGAATTCATATCAGTCAAGCTGGCCTTTAAAGATCTATTTCTTCTGCGTCACTGCACCGCAGCAAGGCGGAGCAACTCCAATCGCCGATAGTCGAAAAGTGTTTGAGCGTATTCCTCCACAGGTCAGAGAGGAGTTTGCCAACCGGGGAGTGATGTACGTACGTAATTATGGCGACGGCCTGGACCTCAGTTGGCAAGACGTTTTTCAAACCACCGACCAATCACAAGTAGAGGCGTTTTGCCGGCGGGAAGGGCTCGAATTTGAATGGAAGGACGGAAACCGTCTTCGAACTCGCCAGATCTGTCAGGCCATCGCGTCACACCCGGAAACCGGTGAGCTGGTTTGGTTTAATCAAGCGCATCTGTTTCACGTTTCCAGTTTGGCGCCTGACATTAGGGAATACTTATTAGCGGAAGTTAAAGAAGCGGACCTTCCACGCCACGCTTATTACGGCGACGGAACTCCAATTCAAACTTTGTCCCTGACGGATATCAGAGCGGCTTACAAAAAAGAAACAGTAACGTTTGCGTGGCAGGAAGGCGATATTCTGCTGCTTGACAACATGTTGACAGCCCATGGAAGAAAATCCTTTGTGGGACCAAGAGAAATTTTGGTTGGCATGGCTGAGCCCTATCGCGTTAAAAGAGAGGCAGATGATTAAAACCGACGAAGAAAATCTCGTTTTGGCGAGATCTACCAATTACGTGGATGAGCTGAACGCACAGTTCTATGGCAGATTTCCTTATCCCTGGCGACCTGTACAATTCAATTATTTGTTGGATCCGGGTTTTGAAACTGTCATGCTGAACCAGGATTTGGGAGACTGGCAGCACCTGACAATTCCTCCGCAGCCGAAGATATGGGTAGCCGGGTGCGGCACCAACCAAGCGGTTTGGACGGCATTGAGATTTCCAAAGGCGACCGTCATCGGCTCAGACCTATCGGTCCAATCGCTGGAACTGGCCGCCAGTAGCGCTCGAGACTTGCAGCTCACCAACCTGGAACTCAGAAATGAGAGCATTAATCAAGTCGATTACGTTGAGCAATTTGATTATGTAATTTGCACCGGCGTGATTCATCACAATGCTCAACCGCAAGCTGTTCTGAAAAAACTTGCCGACGCCTTGAAGCGCACGGGAATTCTCGAGTTGATGGTCTATAACCGCTATCACAGAATCATTACCACAGCTTTCCAAAAAGCTATTCGGACACTCAGCGGAAACAATTCAGCAGGCGATTTTGAATTAGAGCTAACTCTCGTCCGGCGAATGATTGAGAACTTTCCGATCCAGAACGTGGTCTCAGCCATGCTGCACGGGTATCAGGGCAGTCCTGAGGCTTCGCTGGCGGATTCATTGCTGCAACCCGTCGAACAGAGCTATACGGTTGAATCCCTTGACTGTATGGCCAGCGATTGTGATTTGGAAATATTGATGCCTTGTATCAACAAGTTCGACAGAGCCCAACGAACCTTTTCCTGGAATATCGAATTCGACGATGCCTTAGTACAGGAGTATTTCGACATCCTGCCGGATATATCCCGCTGGCAGGTCGCAAACCTTCTGCTGCTGGAAAAATCTCCCCTCCTCTGGTTTTACCTGCAACGAAGTGACAGCGGACGCGTGCGAAAATCAGAGCGAGAAATATGCGAAGAGTTTCTGAATGCAACATTCATTCGTTTGACGACTCGGAAAGGAAGATACAACCTTGGAGCGGATGGCGTTTATGAACAATTGTCCGGCAGTGTTGAATTTCCGCGGACACCGTCTAATCAACTGATTGGAAGAATCATCGACTTGGCAGACGGTGTTACTTCGATGCGGCAGATTTTTCGCCGGCTGGATATAGAGCCCGCTTTTCAAAAGGTTAATCAGGTGCGCATCGAACTCACCACTTCAACTTCTCCGTACCTGCAGGCTGTCAAAAGATGACAAGGTTGAAAAACTGGACCAGGCCAGTAAAGCATTGGAAGAGCTAGCCTGCAAAAGTTTAAGAGCATCACGCGAAAAAGCGTGATTTCCAGTAACCATGAGACGGTAAATCTTCTTCCCCCGATTCCATTCCACAAAAGGCTTTGCACAAAAAGGCGCTCAGCCTGCGAGCAGGCGTAAGCATGAGCCTGGGCGCAAGCCCCAGGATAAGGAGGCAAAAGTGTTACAGCCGGAAGAAACGTTCCGATCGATGATGATTATGTCTGACGCAGATGGTCACATTCTAAATCAGGTGCTGCGCGGATTGGATATCGAATACAAACACACCAGCACCAGCATACATCTCGCCTCCCCTGACCTGGAATTGGTGGACTCGTTGCTCGTGGCTCTGGATCAAATCACCAAGACACAGAAAGCGATCCGAAACCACCTGAACAACGAAGCAGCGCGCGCTGCCGCACCTTACCTGCTGGCGGAGCTGGTTGTCGAGACGAGAACTCTCCGCGACAGCCTGTGGCCGGAGCATTATCGCTCCTGCGAAGCTTTGACGAGATTGCTGGACACTCTCGAGTTAGCACAGCACGCGCTGAGCGAAGCGGCAACCACGCCGTCAATGTGGTGCGAATCATGACTGCTTGCATCTGCACGGAGGATTCATGAGTCACAGCGACATCAGTACTGGCGCAAGCTCCGCCGTAACGACATTGGAAAAACCAAACAAGTTTGGTGTTGGAACTGCCGCCGCGGTAGACCGCCAACTCATGGTCGATGGTGGTCGCATCCTGAAGCGTCTGCACGAGATGGGGGAAATTGGCAGAAGCCCACAAGGCGGTGTCAACCGCATCGCTTACAGCAGCGCTGATGTGCAAGGCAGAGCTTACGTGATGGAGCTTATGCGTGCGGCGGAGCTTGCAGTCAGTATCGATGCTGCCGGCAATATCGTCGGCAGGCGTGAAGGCTACAACTCAAAATTGCCAGTGCTTCTGACGGGCTCTCACATCGATTCGGTGCCGGAGGGAGGCATTTACGATGGCACCGTCGGCGTGCTCAGTGCGATCGAAGTTGCGCAAGTCTTAGCGGAACGGAAACTCTCCTCGCGACACCCTCTGGAAGTGATTGTATTTCAGAACGAAGAAGAAGGTCTGTTTGGTAGTCGCGCGATCTGTGGCGATCTCTCGAACAGCGATTTGGACCTGCCGAGTCAAAGTGGAAAGACGATCAGGGAGGGAATCGAATACGTCGGTGGTAACCCGAACAACTTGGAGAATGCGCGACGCTGCCCTGGTGAGATTGCGGCGTATCTCGAATATCACATTGAACAGGGACCGGTGCTGGAGAATGACGGTATCGACATCGGCATAGTTGAAGGAATCGTGGGAGTCAATCGTTGGGAAGTGACGATTGACGGTTTTAGTAACCATGCAGGCACAACTCCCATGAACAGGCGCAAGGATGCACTCCTTGTCGCAGCCAGATTTATCGAACTTGTGAACCGTATCGTGGGTGATACACCCGGGCTTCAGGTGGGCACGGTCGGACGAATACGCGTGTTGCCAGGAGCGCCGAATGTAATTCCCGGCAAAGTAATCCTGAGTCTTGATCTTCGCGATCTCGAGTCGAAGAGAATTGAGAGTCTGTTCGAGGAGATTTCCAACGCAGGAAAACAGAGCGCAGCGAGAGTTGGCGCCACTATCACTTTCAAGCAAACGAGCGTGCAGGTTCCGGCGCTGACCGACGCGCGGGTTCGTCAGTCAATCTTCGATGCAGCGGTTGAATTGAGCTTGACCAGCAAAGTGTTGCGTAGCGGCGCCGGACACGATGCACAGGCGATCGCGCGAATCGCGCCGATGGGAATGATCTTCATTCCAAGCGTGGAAGGCATAAGCCACACGCCGGAGGAATATAGTCGTCCCACGGACATCGTTAATGGCGCGAATGTGGCCCTGCGCACCTTGCTAAAGCTAGACGCCCTTTTGGATCAGTGAAGCCTGCTATCGCGGCTAAGAAACATCCCGGAACACAGAGAGTCTGGAAATGCAAAATAATACGATTGAAGGTTATCGGTTATCACCTCAGCAGCAACGACAATGGGTCTTGCAGCAGCATAGTGAAAGCTCTCCTTATCGGATCCAGGTCCAGGTGCTGATCGAAGGAAATGTCGACACGGACGTGTTACGGAAGGCTTTATTTGCAGTTATTAGCCGGCATGAAATATTGAACACGACATTTCAGCACTTACCCGGAATGAGTCTGCCGGTCCAGGTCATTAACAAGCCCCAAGTTCCTGCAACTCAGATCCACGACTTAAGTAATCTGAACTCCTCAGCGCAAGAGATGGAGATCAACGCTCTATTTCAGCAAGCCCTGGAGCAACCGTTTGACCTCCAGCAAAGCCCGCCTATTCGTCTCTTTTTGATTAAGTTACAGATGGCCCGTCAAATCCTGATTCTTGGCTTGCTGGCTTTGTGTGGTGATCGGCCCAGTCTCAACCGATTGGTTTACGAATTGAGTCAAAGTTATGCCGCTCTCTTGAAGGATGACGAACTACCGGAGCCGGAGATGCAGTTCGCAGACCTGGCCGAATGGCAACGTGAGTTGCTCGAGTCAGACGACACCGAAGCAGGTCGGGATTACTGGCGTAAGCCAAAGTTCGTTGACGGAGCTCAGTTGGAACTGTCATTCGAACAGAAGCGTAAGGATGCGAGCTTTCAACCGAAAGTATGGACCATCGCACTGTCGCCGGAGATCTCAGTCAAGCTGGAGAAGCTGTCTCGAGAATACAAAGTAACTGAGGCAGCGTTGTTGCAGTCGTGCTGGCAGATTCTCCTTTGGCGGTTGATCCAGTCGTCAGACCTGGTTGTCGCGACCGCATGTAATGGACGTAATCACAGTGAGCTTAAAGGAGTGCTCGGCTTGCTTGCGAAGTACTTGCCGGTGCCACTCGAACTACATGCCGGCCTGGCTTTCCATGAAGTGGCCAGTCAGGCTCATGAGCTGGTGCAAGAGGTGGATGATTGGCAAGAGTATTTTAGTTTTGATCAGATAATCGGAAGCCATAGAAATGGCAATCAACCCCGCTTTTTCCCGTTTAGCTTCGATTATGACGAGCAGCCGGCCGAATATGTTGGGGCAGACATTAATTTCACGATTACCAGACAGTATGACTGCATTGAGCCGTACAAACTGAAACTTAGCTGTTGGCGGCAAGAGCGCGGTTTAATCGCCGAGCTTCACTACGATTCCAGCATCTTCAATACCAACGATATTGAGCGATTGGCTGGTGAATTTCAGACGATCGTAGCGGCGCTTTTCAACCATCCTGAGATTGCGATTGGACAGGCAGAGATATTGTCGGCTAGTGAGCGTTACCAATTACTGGTTGAGTGGAACCAAACCGTCACCACTTATCCCGAACAGTGCTTCCAGCAGATGTTTGAAGTTCAGGTTGAGCGCGATCCCGAAGCGCCGGCCGTGATCTATGAGGACGAGAGGATAAGTTATCGGGAGTTGAACAATCGTGCTAATCAACTGGCCCACTATTTACAAAAGCGAGGAGTCGGCCCTGAAGTGCTCGTCGGGGTTTTGCTGGAGCGTTCCCCGGAAATGGTAGTGGCGATTCTGGGCGTGCTGAAGGCAGGAGGTGCTTATGTTCCCCTGGACCAAAGTTATCCCAAAGAGCGATTGTCGTTCTTGCAGGACGACGCCCAACTCAAAGTGTTATTGACGCAGACGCGTTTAGTCGAGACGCCGCTTACTCAATCTCGATCGGTCGTCATTCACATTGATGAAGCCTGGGGACAAATCGAGCAGGAGAGTATCAGCAATCCGATCTCTCAGGTTCGACCAGACAATCTCGCCTACGTGATCTACACCTCCGGCTCAACGGGCAAGCCGAAAGGAGTCATGGTTCCTCATCATGGACTGGTCAACTACCTCAATTGGTGCACAAAGGCGTATGCCGTTTCCGAAGGTCAGGGCTCTGCCGTTCATTCTTCAATTTCCTTTGACCTTACGATCACGAGTCTCTTTGCCCCTTTAGCAGTAGGGGGCAGCGTGATGTTGATTCCGGAAGCGGAGGGAATAGAGAGGCTCGCGGCAGCTTTAAGCACACCGAACGATTTCAGCCTCATCAAGATCACGCCTGCGCACCTTGAACTATTGAGCCAGCTATTGCCGGCGGAAAAAGCAAATGGGAAAACCAGGGCACTGATCATTGGTGGAGAGGAACTGCGCAGCGAGAGTCTTGAATTCTGGCGCACGCACTCGCCTTCAACGCGCCTGATTAATGAATATGGTCCAACTGAATCTGTAGTGGGATGCTGTGTTTACGAAGTCGCCGAGAGTGATTCATCTTCGGGACCGGTTCCCATTGGTAAACCGATTGCCAACACGGAACTCTACATCGTGGATGAGCGGCTGGAGCCGGTGCCAATCGGAGTGAGTGGCGAGTTATTGATCGGCGGGGTAGGTTTGGCGCGCGGCTATTGGCGGCGGCCGGAACTGACGGCGGAGAAGTTTGTGCCGCATCCGTTCAGTGAGCGCGAGGGAGCGCGGCTGTACCGCACGGGAGACCTGGCGCGCTATCTAGCGGATGGGCGGGTGGAGTTTCTGGGGCGACGCGATCAGCAGGTGAAGCTGCGGGGCTACCGGATCGAGTTGGGCGAGATAGAGGCAGTGCTGCGGAGCCAGCCCGGCGTGCAGGATGCAGTGGTGGTAGTGCAGGCAGGAGCGGGAGGCGAGAAGCGGCTGGTGGGCTACGTGGTGCGAGGTGAGGGAGCCGCGGCGGTGACGATGAGCGAGTGGCGCAATCAATTGAGCGAGCAGTTGCCGGAGTACATGCTCCCGGCGGTGGTGGTGGAGATGCGGGAGTTGCCGTTGACGGCCAATGGGAAGGTGGACCGGCGAGCGCTGCCGGAGCCTGACGGCGCGCGGCCGGAGTTGGGGGCGAAGTACGAAGGGCCGCGGAATGAAGTGGAAGCGGAGTTGTGCCGGCTCTGGGCGGGAGTGCTGGGGCTGGAGCGAGTGGGGATACATGACAACTTCTTCGACCTGGGTGGCGATTCGATTCTCTCGATTCAGATCGTCGCGCGCGCTAATCAAAAGGGCTTGCGCCTGGCACCGCGACAACTATTCGAGCAGCGCACCATCGCGGCCTTAGCCACGGCTGTTAATACGACTCCAATGTTTAGGACCGAGCAGGGGGAAGTGAGCGGAGAGCAACGCTTGACGCCGATTCATCAGTGGTTCTTCTCGCAGCAATCGGCGGAGCTGCATCACTGGAATCAAGCGGTGTTGCTGTCGATCAAGCGACCCTTGCAGCCGGAGTTGCTGAAAGCGGTGGTAGGTGCGTTGTTGCGCCATCACGATGCGCTGCGGCTGCGGTTTAGGCGTGATGGAAAAAGTTGGCAAGCGCATTATGCGGCGGTGAGCAGCGTGGCGCCGTCGTTAACGGTGCATGACCTGAGCGGCGTGGCAGTGGCCGAACAGCGTGGCGAGATCGAGCGTCTGGCAGCAGCAGCGCAGACCAGCCTGGACTTGAGTGAAGGGCCGTTGCTACAGGTGCAGTACTACAAGTTGGGAGTAGACGAAAGTGGCGCGGAGCGAGGGCGGTTGCTGATGGTGGTCCATCATCTGGCGATGGACATCGTGTCCTGGCGAATGCTGTTGGAAGATTTGCAGCAGGGCTACAAGCAGTTGGAGCAGGGGGCTGAGGAGGTGCAATTGCCGGCCAAGACGACGAGCTACCAACAGTGGGCCGAGGTGTTGCAGGAGTATGCGCAGTCGGAGCAACTGGCAGCGCAGACGGAGTATTGGACCAAGGCGCAGCATGACGGCATTAGGGGATTGCCGGTTGATGGGGAAGGGACACATGTGGTAGTAGCGGCGCGCCATGTGACGGTGCGGCTGGCACGAGAGGAGACACATTGGCTGCTGAGCGAAGTGCCGAAAGCGACGCGAGCGCAAGTTCATGAAGTGCTGCTGACGGCGCTGGGGGCGAGTCTTTCGGAGTGGAGCGGTGAACAGCGAGTGTTGATAGATGTGGAGGGTCATGGGCGAGAGGAGACGGTAGGCGCAGTAGATTTGACGCGGACGGTGGGGTGGTTCACGGTGCTCTACCCGCTGGTAGTAGAAGTGGGGGCGGGAAGCTGGAGCGAGAAGTTGAGACGAGTCAAGGAGCAACAGCGGCAGGTGCCACAGGGTGGCATCGGCTACGGGGTACTGCGCTATTTGAGCGGAGCGAGCGAGGTGCGGGAGCAACTGGCTGGGCAGCCGCAGGCCGAGGTGAGCTTCAGCTATGCCGGAGGCGGTGAGGCGGAGCCGCCGCGAGAAGGCGCACTGCTAGGACCCGCTCAGGAGAGCTACGGGGCAGCATATAGCCCGCGCGGCAGCCGCTGTCACATGCTTGAAATCAATGCCAATGCGGTCGGTGGAGAGTTGGTGGTGCACTGGACCTATAGCGAAGGAGTGCACCGGCGCGAAACCATCGAACAAGTGGCGCAGCAGATGCTGCGCGCCATCAAGGAAATCATCCAAGAGACGCGGCAATCTACTACTCATCTTTTCTCCACTGCTGACTTCCCGGAGGCCGAGTTGTCGCAAGAAGAGCTGGACAAACTAATGGCCGTTTTGGACTAACCCTAGCCTTACACGAAGTCATTTAAGGCGCGTACCGGTGCGGCTTCGCCGTCGGATATGAGGCGAGGCTTTGCCTCGCCATCAGCTCTCGTCCCCAAACCCTTGGAACCTTAACGGCGGGGCAGAGCCCCGCCTCACATCCGGCGGCGAAGCCCTTACAAGCCGCAACGACACGCGCTCTGAATTGGCTTCGTGCAAAGCCTGCTTGGAAAGGCGAACAAGCAATAAATCGATGGAAAGCGTAACGGTTGTTAACGTTGAAAATCTGACCGGAGCACTCCCGCGGCCGTCCACGCTGGTTGAGCTTTTAAGACGGCGTGCGCTTGAGGAACCCGCAAAGCCGGCCTACACCTTTCTGGTCGATGGCGACGCTGAAGAATTGTGTCTGACTTACGGCGAGTTAGATAGCCGCGCGCGACGGATCGCCGCCGTGTTGCAGCAGGTCAGCAAACCTGGTGAGCGCGCGTTGCTGCTCTACCCTCCGGGGCTCGGCTACGTCGCTGCATTTTTCGGTTGTCTTTACGCGGGGCTTATCGCTGTCCCTGCTTACCCGCCGGATCCTTCCCGCTTCAGCCGCAGCTTGCCGCGTTTGCGCGCCATCGTTGAAGATGCGCGTGCGACTGTGGCGCTCACGACCGAACTGATTCTCAACCGTGCGCAGCCGCTCTTTGACGAGTCGCCGTTCCTCAAGACGATGAATTGGATCGCGCCCGACGCGGTCGAAAAGAACCTCGCAAACGACTGGCGAGAACTGCAAGCTCATGCCGATTCGCTCGCCTTCCTGCAATACACTTCCGGTTCGACGGGCAAACCGAAAGGCGTCATGTTGACGCACCGGAACTTGTTGCACAACGCGGGGCTCGTTTATCACGGCGTCGAGCACAAGCCGACAGACCTCTACGTATCCTGGCTGCCGACCTTTCACGACATGGGCTTCATGGCAGGCATCCTGCAACCGCTGTACGCGGGCATCCCCGTCGTCTCGATGTCGCCGGTCGCCTTCCTGCAACAGCCTTTCCTGTGGTTGCAAGCCATCTCGCGCTACCGAGCGACGACGAGCGGCGGTCCCAACTTCGCTTACGATCTTTGCGCCTACAAAATCACGCGTGAGCAGCGCGCGACGCTTGACCTGAGCAGTTGGAGCGTGGCCTTCAACGGCGCGGAACCCATCCGTAACGAGACGCTCGAACGCTTCGCAGCCGTCTTCGGCCCGTGCGGCTTTCGCCGCGAAGCCTTCTATCCGTGCTACGGATTGGCTGAAGCGACGCTGATTGTGACGGGCAGCAAAAAGAGTGCGCCACCGGTCGTCAAAAATTTCAGCGCACGCGAACTCGAGAACAACTCAATTGTCGAAGCTTCGCCCGCTGACAAGAGCGCGCGCACACTCGCCGGTTGCGGTCACGTCCTGCTCGAGCAAAGGGTTCTCATTGTCAACCCCGAAACGTTGCGGCAGTGCGTGGACGACGAAGTGGGTGAGATTTGGATTGCAGGCGATAGCGTCGCGCAAGGTTATTGGAACAACCCCGACGAGACGGAGAAGATCTTCAAAGCGCGCCTCACCGACACGGGTGAGGGTCCGTTCCTGTGCACAGGTGACCTCGGCTGTTTACGCGAAGGCGAACTCTACGTCACCGGTCGTCTCAAAGATCTCATCATCATCCGCGGGCGTAACCACTACCCGCAGGACATCGAACTGACAGCCGAGCGCAGTCACCGCTCTTTGCGTCCCGGTTGCGGCGCTGCTTTCAGCGTGGACGACGGCGGCGCGGAGCGTCTGGTCGTCGTCCAGGAGATCAACTACCGCGAGGAACCCGATGTTGACGACGTGATCGGGAGAATCCGCGAGGCGGTGTCGGAGCAACACGAGCTCGAGACGGCAGCCGTCGTGCTTATCAAACCCGGACGGATTTTGAAGACGACGAGCGGCAAAATACAGCGCCGCGCCTGTCGCGCCGCCTTTCTCGCGGGCACGTTCGAGATCGCGGGCGAGTGGCGTGCGCCGGCAGTTGCGCCGGCTGACATGTCAGTCGCGACCGCTGCGCCCGATCGCGAAGACGTGCAGGGCTGGTTGGCGTCGCAGATCGCCGCGCGTGCCGGCGTCGCTCTCGGCCAAATCGATGTGACGCAGCCACTAACGCGCTACGGCATTGATTCGCTCGCCGCCATCGAACTGGCCCACGCCATCGAGACGGAGCTCGGCGCGCTGCTGCCGATGTCGAGTCTTCTACACGGCTACAGCATCGCAGAGCTTGCGGCCCAAATCTCGGAAGGCAAAAAAGCTTCGCAGGCCGATCGCCCCGCGACTCTCCCGCCAGCGTCGCAAACGTATCCACTGTCGATCGGCCAGCAGGCTCTCTGGTTCCTGTCACAGCTCGCACCTGAGAGTCCCGTCTATCATATCAGCTCGGCCGCGCGCGTGCTGTCGGGTCTCGACACCTCAGCGCTGAAGCGCGCCTTTCAGGCACTAGTCGATCGCCACACATCACTCCGGACGACCTTTCACGTCGTTGATGGCCAACCCTTCCAGAAGATTCACGAGCGTTGTGTCCTGCCATTCGAAGAGTCGGACGCTTCGGCGTGGAGCGAAGAGCAACTGAGCGAGCGTCTCGTGTCGGATGTGAACCGGCCGTTCGAGCTTGAAGCCGCACCGCTGCTCAGGGTGAACGTCTACCGGCTGGGGGCAGGGGAGTACGTGCTCCTGCTCGTGGTCCATCATCTCGTCGCAGACTTCTGGTCACTGGCAGTGCTGACGAGCGAACTCGGCTTAACCTATGCGCAGGAGCGCAGCGGAGCGGCGACGCCTTTGCCGAAGCCGAGCAGCAATTACTCTGCATACGTCCGCTGGCAAAAAAAACTACTCGAGAGCGCTGAAGGCGAGCGGCTCTGGGCTTATTGGCAGAAGCAACTATCGGGCAACGTGCAGCCGTTGAACCTCCCTACGCGTGGTCCAAGACCCGCAGTGCAGACCTATCGCGGAGACTCCGTTTCGTTTCTGCTGGATGAAGAGCTGACAGCTCGTCTAAACGAGCTGAGCCGGTCGCACGAAGCGACGCTCTACATGACGCTGCTGTCGGCCTTTGAAGTGCTTTTGCAGCGCTACGCCGATCAGGACGAGTTCTTCGTCGGTTCGCCCACTGCCGGACGGGATCACGCCAGCTTCGCAAGCATCATCGGATATTTCGTCAATCCCGTGGTCCTGCGCGCGAACCTTTCCGGAAGTCTCACTTTCGAGGAACATTTGCTGCGCGTGCGGCAGACGGTGCTCGAAGCTTTCGAGCATCAGCACTATCCTTTTCCGCTCCTCGTCGAGCGCCTGCAGCCCGAACGAGACGCGAGCCGCTCACCGGTCTTTCAGGTGATGTGTGCGTTGCAAAATGCACACTCGGCGGGCGGAGAGGGTCTCGGCTCGTTCGCCCTGGGCCATACGGGTGCGCAACTCCGCCTCGGCGAACTGCAACTCGAATCACTCGCACTGGAAGAGAGAGTCGCGCAGTTCGACCTGACGCTGATGATGTCGGAAGTGGGCGGGCGACTGTCGGGCGCACTGCAATTCAACTCCGATCTCTTCAACCGCGAGACCATCGAGCGCATGGCGCTCCACTTTCAGACGCTCGTCGAAAGCATCGTCGCCGAGCCGCAAAAACGCCTATCCGAACTGTCTCTCATGACGCCGGACGAAGCGCAACGAGTATTCGTCGAGTGGAACGACACAGCGTTTGAATATCCCGCTGGCGAAGGGTGCGTGCAGCGTGCCTTCGAGGCGCAGGTGGAACTCCTCCCCGACGCGCCTGCCGTTGTCTGCGGCGACGAACAGATTACGTATCGCGAGTTGAACGAGTGCGCCAACCAGCTCGCGCGTTATCTGCAAAAGCGCGGCGTCAGACCGGAGGTGAGGGTTGGCGTCTTGTTGGAACGCTCGATCGAGATGGTCGTCTCGCTGCTCGGCATTCTTAAGGCAGGCGGCGCATACGTTCCGCTCGATCCCTTGTATCCGCAGGAACGTCTCTCCTTCATGCTGCACGACTCGCAAGCCGTCGTGCTGCTCACGAGCCGTCAGTTAATGGAAAACTCTTCAGGGCACGACATCGATGTCTTGTGTCTCGACACTGATTGGTCTTCCATCGCCCGCGAAGACGTTACAAATCTGCAAGTCGACGCGGAGTTCGAGAACCTCGCTTACATGATTTACACCTCCGGCTCGACGGGCGGGCCGAAGGGCGTCGAGATTCAACACGCGGGCCTTAACAATCTCGTCATGTGGCACCAGCGAGCCTACGGCATCACTTCCGGCGACCGTGCCACCTTGCTGGCCGGACCCGCATTCGACGCCTCCGTCTGGGAGCTTTGGCCTTACCTGGCGGCGGGCGCGAACGTTCACATCCCGGACGATCAAACGCGTGCCTCCGCACCCGCTCTGCTTCAATGGCTCGCTGCGCAGTCAGTCACCGTTTGTTTTCTTCCGACGCCTCTGGCCGAGCTCGTCATCGCTGAGCCTCTTCCGCCGGAGCTTTCACTGCGCGCACTGCTGACGGGCGGCGACGTGCTCCATCGCGGGCCCGAGTCCCCGCTACCCTTCATTCTCGTGAACCATTACGGTCCAACCGAGAACACCGTTGTCGCGACACGTGGCGCGGTCGCCGTGGAAACTGAAATGGACGCGCCGCCGCCCATCGGCCGGCCCATCGATAACACCCAAGCCTATATTCTCGATTCGCGCCTGCAACCCGTCGTGTCGGGCGTTCCCGGCGAGCTGTACATCGGCGGCGCCGGACTCGCGCGCGGCTATCATCTGAGGCCGTCACTCACTGCTGAGAAGTTCATCCCGAATCCGTTCAGCGCAGAGCCGGGAGCGCGTCTGTACGCAACGGGCGACCTCGCGCGTTACTTGCCTGACGGCCAGCTCGAATTCCTTGGCCGTATTGATCAGCAGGTGAAGGTACGAGGCTATCGCATCGAGCTTGGCGAGATCGAATCGGTGCTGTGCGAGCACTCCCAAGTGCGCGAAGCCACTGTCCTCGCGTGGGAAGAGACACCCGGCAACATGCGTCTCGCGGCTTACTTCGTGCCACAGCGCGCGAACGCCCCGGCTGTCGCCGACCTCAACGACTTTCTCAAAACAAAACTGCCCGATTACATGGTGCCATCCGTCTTCGTCGTGCTCGAACGGATTCCTTTGACGCCCAATGGCAAGGTTGATCGCAAAGTCCTGCCGTCACCTTCGGACGCCCTGCGCGACGGCATTTCTTCGGTTGATCCGCGCACGCCAATCGAGCAACTCGTCGCCGGAATTTACAGTCACGTTCTTGGCGTCAGACGAGTGGGTGTGCACGACAACTTCTTTGAGCTTGGCGGTCACTCGCTGCTCGCCACGAAGGTAATGTCGCGTGTGCGACAGTCTTTCGGCGTCGAGATGCCTCTCAGCCAGCTTTTCATGTCGCCTACGGTGGCAGGTTTCGCTGCGCACATCGAAGAAGCCACGCGTGACGGTCTTCAAACTCCGAGTCTTCCGCTGTCACCCATCTTGCGAGATGGCGAGTTGCCGCTGTCATTTGCGCAGCAGCGGCTCTGGTTCCTCAATGAGCTCGAACCTGATAGTCCCTTCTACAACATCCCTGCTGCGCTGCGTCTACGCGGACAACTCGATATGGTCGTCCTGGAGCAGAGCTTGAACGAGATCGTGCGCCGGCATGAAAGTCTCCGCACTGGTTTCAAATCTGCCCACGGCGAACCTGTGCAAATCATTGCCCCTTTTCAACACTTCAATTTGGAGTTTGAAGACCTGAGCGGTCTGACTGAAGAAGAAAAGAAAGTTCGCATGCGTGAGTTGACCGCACAGGAGGCGTGCCGGTCATTCGACCTCTTGTCCAACTCCCTGTTGCGTGTTCGCCTGTTGCGACTCGACCCGGAAGAACACGTGCTGTTGCTGACGATGCACCACATCATCAGCGATGGATGGTCAGTGCGCCTGCTCGTGCGCGAGCTCTCGCAACTCTACAGTGCCTTCTCACGTGGCGAAGCTTCACCGCTGCCGGAGCTTTCGCTGCAGTACGTAGACTATGCCGCCTGGCAGCGGCAACAACTCCAGGGCCAACTGCTCGAAAGTGAGTTGGCCTACTGGCGCGAGCAGCTTGCTGATGCACCCATGGTGCTGGAACTGCCGATCGACCATCCGCGCCCGCCGGTGCAGACCTTCCGCGGCGCACATTGCTCGCTCTTACTGTCGGCGGAGTTGACACACGCACTGCGTGCGACCTGCCGCCGCGAGGGCGTCACCCG
>Ga0065714_10064459_pt1 | contig 66711 bp, 45 predicted proteins | sample MisRhiReplicate2_FD_59101 | JGI IMG/M metagenome (GOLD analysis project Ga0065714, IMG submission 59101) | Miscanthus rhizosphere microbial communities from Kellogg Biological Station, MSU, sample Rhizosphere Soil Replicate 2: eDNA_1 v2... | ecosystem: Host-associated > Plants > Roots >...
GAAATAGTAGTTTATTTTTTGGAATTTGTAATATTTGATTTTTATTTTGTAGGTTAATGTATTGACTTTTAGTTTTTAATCTGTCATCCTGAGGGATAATTTATTGTATAAAAATCAATATGATTGACAGTAACATTTAATGGAAATAAACCTTCCCGAGGGATCGTTATTGCTGAGAAGGCTTTTTCCGCCGACGATGCAATCTTTATGGCAAGAATCGCTATCATGAAAGATCGCTTCGTCGTTCCTCCCCGCAATGACGATTTTTAGGAGTTTGTCAATGATAGTATAAAGAAGGATCTTTTAGCTGTTAACATTTTTTAAAATAAAATATTCTTCACTGCGTTCGGAATGACAGCGGCTTTGCGCCTTCCCGCAGTATCCTTTATGGTAAAGGATGGGAAATGTAAAAATGAATGATGGAATGAAAAGGCTCCATGCTCTTCGCGTTTTTCTCTTTATGACCCCTGTGGTAAAAAATATAAAAGATGCTGAAATAAATTCAGGATGACGATCGTGTTAAAAATGGTTACAAAAAAATAATCATTACGAATAAAAATGCTATCCTAACTTCCTGCCTGTATTAATAACATTAACGCCATTAAAACGGGTAGTTGCGCTTCCATGCGAAACAGCGCTTACTTGCCCCGGTTGACCTTTACCATCCGAAAATGTTCCGCCCAACCGATAGTCGTTTTTATCGCAGCGCTGTACGCAAGAGTTCCAGAATTCCTGTGTATTGGCCTGATAAGCAGCATCTTTAAACATGCCCACAATTTTACCTTCTTTGATTTCGTAGGCCAACTGTGCGCTGAACTGAAAATTATAGCGTTGCTGGTCGATAGAATAAGAATTCCGGCCGAACATATAAATGCCTTTTTCGACATTTTTAATCATATCTGCTGCGCTCAAAGTCGTAGTCCCGGGAGCTAACGAAACATTTGGCATTCTTTGAAACTGGATACTGTCCCAACTATCTGCATAACAGCAACCCTGTGATTCTTTTAAACCTAAAATATGCGCCTGATCGCGGATGGTTTGGTAATTCACCAAAATCCCATCTTTAATGATATCCCATTTGCCACATTTTACGCCTTCATCATCGTAGCCTACAGCACCTAAAGAGCCTGTTTCCAGTTTATCGGCAATAATATTGACCTCTTTACTGCCGAAGTTGAATTTTTTCGACTCCCATTTATCCAGTGTTAGGAAACTCGTTCCAGCGTAATTGGCTTCGTAACCTAAAACGCGGTCAAGCTCGGTAGGGTGGCCTACTGATTCGTGTATGGTTAAAAACAGGTGAGAAGGATCTAATACAAGGTCGTATTTACCTGGGGCAATAGGCTTGGCTTTTAACTTTTCGTCGACATGCAATGCAGCTTCACGCACATCTTCCAGGATGTCGTAGCGTTTTTTGTACATCGTAACCGGCCCGCCTTTTATTTTTTCTTCGTCTTTGGGATTCAGGTATTCAAAACCCATTCCCATTGGAGTGCTTAAAGCATTTCTGGTTTCGAACTTGCCGCTTGCCGAATCGGTTTTAGTTAGGGTAAAGGTTGGCCAGATCCGGTGGATATCCTGATCGATATAAGAACCATCGGTAGAGGCAAAATATTTTTGCTCATTGATCATAAAGAGGTTAGAATTGATGTATTTTGCGCCGCCTTTCATCGCTTCGCTGTTTACTTTTAAAAGCAGGTCAACTTTGTCAGCAATGGGTACCTCAAAGGCATTGATTTCGATCGGTGTTTTCCAGCTTACTTCTCCAAAACCCTTCTGTGGAGCCAGCTGAACAGGTTCTTCCATCAGTTTGGCATTTCCTTTAGCAATGGCTACGGCAGCTTCTGCGGCTTTGGCAATGCTGGCATCATCCATATTATTAGTGGCGGCAAAACCCCAGCTTCCGTTGGCAATCACGCGTACGCCCAAACCATAAGATTCGGAATTGGAAATGTTCTCTACCCGCGTTTCCCTGGTGGCCACAACCTGGTTTAAGTATCTTCCAATACGAACATCAGCATAAGTAGCCCCCTTACTTTTAGCAGCATTGAGCGCAACATCGGCCATTTTTTTCTTTAAGGCAATATCAACAGGCGTTAAAGATTCTTCAACAGAAATTATTTTGCCAAAAGCAGGAATGTTTGGGATCATGCTGGCACCAAGGCCAACACCTGTCATGTAAAGGAAATCTCTTCTTCTCAATTTTTAAAGTTTTTTTAATAAAAAAGGCCGTCATTTCGACTGGAACGTCCCGAATGTTCGGGAGAGAGATCTATCTAAGCAGATCTCTCTGTTTCGTTGCACTTCAGTCGAGATGACGGTAATTAGGGCGCGTACCTCCTCGCAATGACGGAGTTTTTGTTGGACGATCCCGAAATTATATCGCGTCTGATAACGAAGTGAAGGTAAAATCCCTGATCTTCATTGGCGGAATCAATCCGCTTCCAGTTCTTACAGGCTTACCCAATGCCTCTACATTATTGAGCATAATTACCGGACTCTCATTAAACCTGAAATTCTTGATCGGGAATTTAATTTCGCCGTTTTCAATGTAAAAAGTACCGTCACGGGTTAATCCTGTCAATAATAGGGTTTGTGGATCTACAGAACGGATGTACCAGAAACGGGTAACCAGTATGCCTTTTTCGGTGCTTTTGATCAGATCTTCCAAAGATTGTGTTCCACCTTCGATGATCATGCTGCGGCTAAAAGGAAGTGGTTGAACATTTTTCTGAGCAGCCCAATATCTTGAATAAGACAAGTTTTTAACTACTCCTTTTTCTACCCATTGCGTCCTTTTTACAGGTAAACCTTCGCCGGTAAAGGTCGAAGATGGGATTTCGGTATTCATTGGATCGGAATAGATGTTTACATTTTCTGAGAATAATTGTTCTCCTAAACGTGTACCACCACCCTTTTTGCTCATAAAGCTCCGGCCTTCGTCAGCACTTCTGGCATCAAAACCCCTGAACATGTTACCAATGATATCGCTGGCTGCAAGTGGTTCTAAAATAACAGTATATTTTCCCGGTTCAATGGCTTTTGCACCTGCAGAACCATTGGCTTTGTTTGCTGCAATTTTGCTAAGTGCCAGCGTATCCATTTTATCGAGGTCATTAAAACCTTGCTCAACATAACCTGATCCTGTTCCTTGTTTGTTCCTGACGGTTACAGAAAAAGAAACATCGGTACCTTTATTGTAGGCAAACAAACCTTTAGAGTTCATGATCGCGTTAAAGCGGGTTGAGTTTTCCAGGAAACCGGCTGCATCTAAACCTGCTGCTTTTGATACACTTAAACTTTTTCCAACCATTTCGGCCCTGGTATCAGGCGTCATGGCGGCAGTTTTTGCATTGTATGTATTTGATTCGGCAAAAGTCTGTGGACCTAATGGAGGCATAAACTCAGGATTTTCTGGTGCCAGCATGGCCAGTTCTTCTGCTCTTTTTACCACTTTTTGCAAAGAAGTATCATCAAATTCGTTGATGGTAGCAGTACCTGTTTTTTTACCAAAAGTTGAGCTTACCCCTAAACTCATGGTACTGATCTGTCCAGCAGTAGAAACGGCGTTACGTGCATAACGGATATTTCCGCCATCAGAACCGTTTAAACTCACTTCGCAGGAATCAGCTTTAGAAAAACCGATTACTTTTTTTAATATCGCCTGTGCTTCTTCTTTACTTAATATGGCCATAATTATATTTTTCTTGCTGTATTGATAACATTAACTCCATTAAACCGCGCAGTAGAACTGCCATGAGAGACGGCACTGCTTTGAGAAGGCTGACCTTTTCCATCATTAAACGAGCCACCTAACCGGTAATCGCTTTGATCGCAGATGGCATTGCAGGAGTTCCAGAATTCTTGTGTATTGGCCTGATAAGCTACATCGTTTAGCATACCCACGATTTTACCTTCTTTAATTTCGTAGAAAATCTGTCCGCCAAACTGGAAATTATAGCGTTGTTGGTCGATAGAAAAACTGCCATCACCGATGATGTAAATGCCTTTTTCTACATTTTTGATCATGTCATCCACACTTAATTTTTCCTTGCCCGGTTGAAGTGAAACATTTGGCATCCGCTGGAACTGTACATCATCCCAGCCCTGCGAATAGCAACACCCGTTAGATTCGGTTAAACCGATAATGTGTGCCTGATCGCGGATGGCCTGATAACTTACCAAAACTCCTTCTTTGATCAGATCCCATTTTTTGCATTTTACGCCTTCATCATCATAACCCACAGCACCTAAAGAGCCTACCTGGGTTTTATCGGCCACAATATTTACCTTGTCACTTCCGAATTTGAATTTTTTCGATTCCCATTTGTCCAATGTAAGGAAACTAGTACCTGCATAATTGGCTTCGTAACCTAAAACACGGTCGAGCTCGGTTGGGTGGCCAACAGATTCATGAATGGTTAACCAAAGGTGTGAAGGATCTAATACTAAATCATATTTACCTGGTTCAACCGATTTCGCTTTTACCTTTTCGTTGGCTACACGGGCAGCCTCTTTCACATCTTCGAGCATATCGTAACGGTCTTTGTAACGGGTTACAATACCGGTAACCTTATCTTCGGGACGGGCATGCATATACTCGTAACCTTTTCCGCTTGGTGCGCTTAAGGCATTACGGGTTTTAAATTTACCCGATTCTCGGTCAACTTTAGTTACATTAAAAGTTGGATAGATGCGGTGAACATCCTGATCGATGTAAGAACCATCGGTAGAGGCAAAATATTTTTGCTCATTAACGGCAAAAATAACCGAATTTACAAAGTTGGCCCCATTCTGCATTGCTATATCGTTCACATTTAAAAGCAGGTCTACTTTCTCTTTTACCGGAACTTCAAAGGCATTAATTTCGATCGGTGTTTTCCAGCTTACCTCTCCATAACCTTTTTGAGGAGCGAGCTGAACAGGTTCTCCCTGGATCTTTGCATTGGCTTTTGCAACGGCAACAGCTTGTTCGGCTGCTTTGGCAATAGCATCTTTGGTTACGTTGTTTGTGGCAGCGAAGCCCCAGCAGCCATTAGCCAAAACACGGATACCTACGCCATAAGATTCGGTATTGGCAACGCCTTGAACACGTTTTTCGCGAGTGGCTACAAATTGGTTCAGGTAACGTCCGATGCGGATATCAGCATAAGTTGCGCCTTTCGATTTTGCGGCATTAAGGGCCACGTCGGCCAGTTCCTTTTTAATTTTTACGTCCACTCCATCTAAAGCCTGTAAAGGGTCTATTGGAGTTCCAAATGCAGAAAGGTCGGGAAGGAGTAAGGCACCCATACCCAGTCCGGATAAGTAGAGGAAATCTTTTCTTTTCAATTGGTTCAGTTTAGTTAGTTTACGTTCTCAATATAGCCAATTTTGGCGCTAATAAAGTCAAATTGATTATAACATTTTAGTTTCAAAGCTGAAAAAGGGTTATTGTCATTCTGAACATAGTGAAGAATCTTTTAATTGGGTGTTGTTATTAAGCTGCTCTTTCTTACTTGCGCTCGTTTCCAAACGAGTGCAGAGATAGCCCTACGATTTAATCGTTGTAAACGATAGGTTATTCGACGCTCGTTAGAAACGAGCGTTAGCGCGAAAACATGTTATTTATAATGATTCCAAGCAGCAGGCTGCAGCGAGCCTTCATAGTACTCATGATTTGGCGCTGCGCACTGCAGGAAAGTTTCATTACCCTCATGATTTGTTGGCGCGTAAATCGGCAAGCTTTCATCGTTAAATGAGCTCCAAGAGGTTAAGTTTTTTAAGCTTGACTTTTTTAAACAGCCAAAATCCTCGCTTCGTACCATAAAAAAGAAGCTGCAAATAAAAATCCGGCAAAGAACCACCAGATTGATACCTCTTCCAATATTATGGGATCAATTGGCCGCGTTTTGGTGTTGTTTTGGCTTAAATTCTTGATAAACTGATGCGTATCGTTTAAGTTTTGCTGGTTTTTAAGTGCTTGCCAATCGTTTTTTCGATAAATATAGACCGCCTCGGTTGTTTGATTTACCAGTAGGTTAGTCCAACCCGACTTTTGAGGCCAATAAAGAGCATCCCATTGGAAAGGAAGTTCCATATTTTGCCTTGGGCTAAGTTGAACGTCATCGACCTTTAAGAATGGTAATTTGCCCGATGATGATAAATCTGTAACTATCCTCATTTTTTGGTTAACAACAGGAAACTGGGGGAAAATGTTAACGGATTGGATATCGTTTCTTTTTCTTGCTGCACTGGCCAAAAGCTTAGACCAATAACCAGCATAATCTTTTTTTTCTCCTGAAAGTATCCAATTGTATGTCGAAGAAATACTCGAGATTAAAATTTTGCCATAACCGCTGATGTTGCTATTTACCAAAGTTTTTCCGCTTGCATCGGTAATAACCGGCTGCTCATTATGGTTTGTCTTTAAAAATAATCCTTGTTCTAGCGGCAATGGACTAAACTTGAAATGATCCTCTGTAAGGCTTAAGTTAAGTGTTTTTCCTTTTAAAGGAGGAACTTCAAACCGGTTGGATTTACCACTAAGCGTTGTTAAAGCTTTTGAGTCTGTTACCCTAATGAATAGGCCCATTCCATTGTTAACGGCAATATTTATCGAAGACCTTTCGCCTGGGCTTAAAGCGGCCAATTCTTCTTCGTCAATGATCAGGATGTCGAATTTTTTTAAAACCGGAGTACTGATTTGGCTGAGGTTTATGCTGTCTATATTCAGGAAATCAAAGGCATATTTGTTTTTACTGATCTGACTTCTAAAAGCCAGCGGATATTGATTTTCGTATAACCAGTTTTTTAGAAATTTATATTCAAAATCTGGAAAAGAGGCTAAAATCAACACTTTCATCGGTGTCTGATCGCCAACCTGTACCGGCACAGGTTCTTTGGCCAGGGTATCGTGTTTTTGTATAGCAATTAACTCGTAAACAGCTTTGCCCAATTGTTTTGGATGGGTTTTAAATGAAAAGGATTTATTCGATTTCGCTTCAACAGTTGTAGAATCTACCGCATTGCCTAAGCCTTTGAGTACAAGTTTAAGCACTTGATTACTGGTATTTTGATAGGTCCCCTGAACATTTAGGATATCGCTTGTTTTTAATTTTGCAGGCCAATTTGCCGCTATAGTACCATTAGGACTTGTTGATGGGTGGAAATTAATCTGATAGCCTTTTAGATTTTCCAGTTCAACCTTACTTAAACCATAACCGTAAATGTTCAGTTTCCGGATATTTGAATTCGATTTTAGGAAATAGGAGAGGTCATAAATGGTTGTGGCTTTCTCATTTTTTAAATTTACCGATGGAAATGCATATTTTTTCCCATTTAGTTTTGCAATAGAATCGGGGTCTGTGCCGTCGGTGAGTAAAATAATTTCATCAGGATTTTGTTTTAGATGTGTTTCGTATCTGATCGGTACAATTAACAGTACAAAACAGCCCACGGCAACAATATTCGCTAAAATTCTCCATATTAATCTGGCCCGATTTGTCCGGCTCACCTCTTTGTAAAGCAAAAAGGCCATTAATAATAAACCAGCCAGCATAGCGATGTATTTAAATTCCATATCTATCTGCCTGCTTTATTTAGGTTATTAAAATACTCCTGGTACAATGCCGAAGCTGGGCCAGTACTTTGCGTTTGTGGTTTGGCCGGTTCGACATTGATCATTTTCTGTATGGCTTGCAGCACCACATCGATATCTTTAAACATTGGTTTATTTGCTGCACCTAACCTCCTTAAACTTGTGAGGGCATTTAAATAGGTTGAGGGATGATCTGCCGCGGCACCGATCATGTATTTTTCTGTTTCGCCAAGCAAAAACCGATCTTGATCATTAAAGTTTTTACCGGATTTTCTGTTTTCTAATAAGGCAAGTACCGATTTTAAATAAGCTGTTCGCTTTTCTTTTTGCTCGAAGGTCATTTTCTGCACGGGCTGTGTAATTTTGTCCAGCTCACTGCTTAAACGTTTCTCCGGTTTTAAAGCTGAAACTTTGACCGTGGTTTTGGCTACATAGGCCCGCGATTTCTGTTGCAGATCTTTGAGCAATCTCAATGCTTTATATTCGTAAGGTAAAGCTTCCTGTGGTTTGTAAGTTCGCAAACGCAGTTCCGCATTCCACATTTCGGTTAAAACGGCTTTTAATTGCGCTTTCATTTCGGGTTCGAAAAAAGTGGCATCTTCAGCAATATCATGTTTATGGGCGTATTTGTCCATAATGGCGCTCACATCACCAAATTTTTCGTCTCCACTTTTGTGATCGGCATGCTCATCATGGTCGTCGTGATCACCGCCGATTTCAGTTTCGTTCTCTTCGCCTAAAAACTGCCCGTAACGCAACCTTAATAACTTTTGATCAATACCCAAGTCGTTACTCCTGGTTTTAAAAGTTGCAGCAGGCAAATTTGACTGTTCTTTTAATAATTTCTCGGTATCGATAATGATCTGTCTTTCGCTCCTGAAATATTCCGGAACGAGGTTAACGCCGTTAGTCATGCCCGCCAAACTCATTAATTCAGTGGTGTCTACGATCGAAACAAAGTAAACATCCGAACGGCTCGATTGACCGTGGTTATCCAAAGCTTTGATGAAAAAATAAAGCTCGTCACCCGGTTTCATGCCAAGGCTTTTTAAATCAATTAGTTTGCTAAGTACAATGCTTTTTTTATTGTCGAAATTGGTGTTAAAAGAGAGTTTTTTCTCGGTAAAACTTACGCCTTCACCTTTTCCACTGGCCATGGTTGCCGAAATGAATGCATCGTTCACGCCGTAATCATCGGTGAGTGATACATTTAAGTTAAATTTTTGCGGCTGACCGATATCAATCGTGGTATGCTGTTTTGGCTGCGTAATTTTAATGGTAACCGGCAGGTCGGGAATTACTTCGATCTGGTAGAGATCTGATTTTTTGCCATCAAGATCAAGCTGATAAAAACCAGATTTATTGATTGTTTTGCTATAAGTCCATTGCGTGTTTGCTGCATTTAAAGCTTTTAAAGACGCAATTTCATTATCATTAAAAATAAGTTTTAACTTTTTGATGCCAATATTCGTCTCGATTTTCCAATTCACTGTAGCGCCTGTTTCAGCAGCAATGGCAAACTGCTTTTGTTTCCGTTTCCCTTTTCCGGTATAGGCCGGCGGAATGATGGTGGCGCTGAAAGTGGAAATCTCTACAGGTATGTTTTCTTTTATTGCGGGAACCGGCTTTTGAGTTTCTTTGGTAAAGAAATTTGTTTTGCTGATTTGAGGAATTTTTGTAATCCCAAAGCTGATGATTAATGCCACAAAGAGTATCGCTAAGCCAAAATATAGCCTTTTAGCGAGTTCTTTTGGCTGCGCCAAATTTGAGATGATGTTTTCTATTTTGTTGCGCTGCAGCTGTTGCAGCATGGATAATTCTGTTTCGTTCTGAAGCAGTAAATCGGCACTTTCTTCCAGTTCGGGATAACGGTTGTTAAGAAACCTCGAAACATCAGAATCAGTAGTCTTCCAAACCGGTTTGCTGAACAATAAAATGGCGGCAAAAATAGTGAAAATAATCCCAAAAATCCAGACAGGTAAATGCAGTAGATAAAAACCCGTAACCGATAAAAGTATAGCAATGCCTAAGGCAATGGAAAGGGTGCCGATCAGGTAAAAACTGATCCACCTTTTTCTCAGGTTACGTATCCAAGTTTGTCCTTCAGTTTTTAACATCGTTTGTTTTTTTTCTGAATGATAAAATACGCTCGCCTGCAAAAATCAGAAATGCGGCTACCCAAAATAAATTTCCCAAAGGTTCGTTTTTGATCGTTTTAGCAGCAATCTCTGTTTTATTTTGCTCAATTAATCCATTTTGTGATATCACGCGTTGATCACCAGGATGGTCTTCAAAGCCAAAATCATTCGAATTTTTGTCCTGGATTACAATTGGCATTAATGCCTTTACAAACAATCCATCCCAAACCAGCTCGTTCCATTGTGGGTTAAAACGGCTGTAAAAATGAAAAATGTTTGAATTTTTGGTTTTATCCTTTGTCAAAATTGCGTTTCCGAAACCATCCGTCCATATTTTTTCTGCCTGGTGATTTGACTCAATTCTTTTGCTCAGTTTAATCTGACGGCCATCGAGGTTAATAAACGATGCAGAGGCGACCAATTTCCCTTTTTCGTATTGTAATAATGTTCCATCCAATGCAATTGATGATCTGAAATCTGCTGAAACCGGATTATCAGATAACCAAAAACCAATGGATGCTTTTTCTGTAGCCGCATTGATGATAATTTTCCGCTTGGTGAAATTTTCAATGGCTTTTAAGGCTGCAATTAAGTATTTACGGTCTGTAGTGCCCGAATTTTCATGTATCGCTACTCGTATCGGCCCCTCATCCGACAAATTCAAGGCTTGGTAGCTGGTATTGGAAGAATTGGATTTCGCTTCGTACTTTTTCCCTGCATAAGTGGCAATCCAATTGCTTAAAGTATCGCTTTGCTTTAAAGGAACCCAGTTCAGTTTATAATTTACAGCAGGCAGTTCGTTCCCAAAACGGATTAAGCGGTGGTCGGCAAAAAAATAAACTTTAGTTCCTGTTGGAATAAATTGATTGGCCGCACAAAATAATGCGGTATAACTTAGGGTAGAATCCTGTTTTGTTTCTTTAAGAGCAGGATCTTTTAAGCTTAATGGTTTAAAACCCACATTAAAATCGTGGATTTCATAACCTTTTTTTAATAATGAATCGACTGTTTTTTGATGCGTTTTAAAAACCCGGCTAAAATTGTTTTTCTCTACTAAAATCCATCCGTTTTTATTGTGGCCAGATATTATTTTTTTTAGATAAGGTTGTGCCAAAAGGAATGCCAGCAGTACCAAAAGTAAACAGCGCAGCGCAAACAAAAGCCAATCGTTAATTTTGAAGCTTTTCGAACTGGCGCTCGAACTCTCGCCCAGCAAAGCAATGCTGCCGATTTTAACGGTTTTACCCTGTTTAACATTCCACAGGTGTATCATGAGTGGCATAATGATGCCAGCAAGCGCAAATAAACCTATGGAATATAAAAAATGCAATGTTAAATTTTGAGTTTACTTCTTTGTTTTAAAAAATCCCTTAATGCCTGATCTATTGGTTCGTCAGTTGTGATTTTCCGGTAAAAAATCCTTCTATCCAACAGTTTTATCCTGGTTTCTTCCAGGTAAGCATTAAGTTTGTTTTGATAATTGATTCTCGCCTTCGTTTGATCAATCTGAATGGTTTCTCCTGTTTCCAGGTCTTCGAAAGTCGTATAACCTTTAAAATCCAAGTCCAGCTCATTTCTTGATAAAAGATGAAAAACCACGATTTCATGCCCTAAAGTATTCAACGTATCCAATAATTTGATGATTTCATCGTCTTTTTGATAAAGATCGGTAACGAAAATCAGTAATTCGCGTTTTTGGGCACCGGCAAACAACTCTTTATAATGAACGGGTTTGGTAAATGTCCCGTCGGGATGAATCTGCTCCAGCTGGTAAAACAACCTTGTCAAATGCTGATAATCCTGCTTGGGTGTCATTGAGAAAATCCCCGAGTTTTTCAGCACATACAGACCAATTGCATCGCCCTGTAAATTGGCAAGATAAGCTAGAGAGGCACCGAGATACCTTGCATAATCAATTTTGGTAAAATCGCCATCGCTATGGTTCATCGAAGCACTGGCATCTATTAATATGCGCAAGGCAATATTGGTTTCCACTTCCGATTCGCGGATATAATAACGGTCGGAGCGGGCAAACATTTTCCAGTCGAGCGAGCGCAGATCGTCGCCGGGCTGATAACTTCTATATTGACTAAACTCCAATCCAGGTCCCTTTACGGTACTTTTATTAATGCCGTTCATAAAACCATCAATCGTCATTTTAGCCGATAAGGAGAGGTCTTTGATGGCCATTAATATTTTGGGATCGAGCAGTTTACTCATGAAATGTTAACTTTTGGTTTCGAAATGGCTTTGATCAATTCGTCGGTTACTTTATCTGATGACACATTTTCAGCCTCGGCTTTAAAATTCATTAATACCCTGTGGCGTAGCACCGGATAAGCCATGGCTTGTAAATCTTCTAAAATTACGGCGTATCTACCTTTAAATAAGGCTCTTGCTTTTGCTGTTAAAATGAGCGCCTGTCCTGCCCGTGGACCAGCGCCCCAACGTACCCATTCTTTTACAAAATTTACCATGGTGGTATCAGGCCGGGTAGCGCGTATAAGTTCACTTACATAAGTGATCAGGTCGTTACTGATGCTTACTTCTCGGGTAATGGCCTGAAGTTCTTTGATTTCTTCTGCACCGATAATCGGATTGATCACCGCTTTTTTGCTGCCGGTGGTACTGCTTAAAATCTGTGTTTCCTCGGCCGCGGTAGGATAACCAATTTTGATGTATAACAGAAAACGGTCTAATTGTGCTTCGGGCAGGGGATAGGTTCCGGCCTGTTCAATAGGGTTTTGAGTGGCCAGGATAAAAAACGGACGGTCTAAAGGGTAGGTTTGTCCACCGTAAGTTACTTCAAACTCCTGCATGGCTTCCAATAATGCCGATTGTGTTTTCGGTGGCGTCCGGTTTACCTCATCTGCCAGGATAATGTTTGCAAACAAAGGCCCCTTATTAAATTTAAAGAAGCGTTTCCCTGTTACATGGTCTTCTTCGAGTATTTCGGTGCCCACAATATCGGTAGGCATTAAGTCAGGCGTAAACTGGATTCTTCTGAAAGAAAGATCTAAAGCCTGCGACATGGTCCTCACCATTAAAGTTTTTGCCAAACCAGGTACTCCTTCCAGTAAACAATGTCCGCCTGCCATTAATGCAATCAGCATTTCTTCAATGATCACATCCTGGCCTACAATTACTTTCTGTATTTCGCTTTTTAACAGGGAGATCTTATCGATTAATATTTTTAGCTTGCTTTCTGAACGCTCCAAAATGGTTGATTTTTTAGTATAACGATATTGTGCTTCAATATAGCGCATATTGGCAGATAGTTTTAATCATGAGAAAAGAATATCAAAAAATTTACAAGATAATTTTGATAAAAAACCCGAATAATAAAAAATGAAGGTAATTTTAGGCTGTGCGAAGAGCTAAATTTACATTTGCGAGGTTAAAATATAATTCGGGCGACTGGGATACCGATCAACGCATGCCTTCTAATCTCTTAAATTCTCTTCTGGAGTATACTACCATTCCCTTGAATGAAGAAGAAAAGATAGTAGAACTGAGCAGCCGCGATTTATTTAAATATCCCTTTTGTTATTTAAGCGGACATAAACTGGTGCAGTTTAGCCAGCAGGAAGCCGTAAATTTTAAAACCTATGTGCATAACGGTGGTTTCGTTTTTGTTGACGATTGCAATCATGATATCGATGGTTTATTTGCCCGTTCTTTCGAAACGCAGATGAGCAACCTGTTCGGGCCACAGGCATTGAAAAAGATCCCCAACAACCATGGTATTTACAATTCCTTTTTCAAGTTTGAGAAAGGGCCGCCTACCACTTCTTTCGAGTTAAACGGCTGGGGTGATGATCTGGTACATGATTACCTGAAAGCCATTACCATTAACAACCGGATAGGGGTATTATATAGTAATAAAGATTATGGCTGCGAATGGGATTATGATTTCAGGAACAAACGTTTTTTGGCGGAAGATAATACTAAGTTTGGGGTAAATATTATTTTGTATGCTATGGGGATTAACAGTTAGCAGTTGACAATTTTCAGTTTACTGTTTTTTTTGTGCTGTGAGATATTATTATCTGCTGCCACATTTAACCAATGACCAGTAGACCAATGGCTAATGAACTACAATGCATACGCGGTTTCGGCCTTTGATTGATTCAGTACCAAAAAGCTCTGGATATTTCCAACATAAGCCAATGCACCGATATTGTCTCTGAGGAAATTGTTATAAGAAACCATATCGGGCATGGCCACTTTTAGCATAAAGTCAAAGTGACCAGTAAGGTGGTAACATTCCATCACCTCGGGATATTTCTCCATTTCAGTCTTGAATGCTTTTACAATATCTTCTGAGTGCATGGTAAGTTGAATATGTGGAAAAGCGATAAAATGCGACCTCAGTTTATCAATATCTACAATGGCAACTGTTGATTTGATGTAGCCATTTGCCCTCAGTTTTTTAATACGTTCTACAATATGGGTCATGCTTTTTCTAAGCTTGCCTGAAACTTCTTTATAGGTTAATAATCCGTCGCGTTGTAAAAGATTCAGGATTTCGATATCAGTCTGATCAACTTTTTGAGGTTGCATGTAAATACTTAGTGTATAATTGTTTCTGTTTTGTTTGCTTTTGTAAAGCTTAAAAATAGTTAAAATAAGATGTATTTATTTAATTTATTGTGTTTTTTTAAAAGAATACTTAGTGTATAAATTACAATAATGAGGAGAATTGCGGGGTGCTAATAAAAATTATATTCTGTTATCTTATTTTCTTGATGGGTTAAACCAAATTTTAGGATGTTAAGGGTTTAATAAAAAATAATTTTTATCAAAAAAACAGGTTATTGCGATATAATGTGCTTAACTACTGATCTTTACGCTGTAATTAGTCTAACCAAATATTATTTTTCTCATGCATAAAAAACACAACTTCGGTGCCGGGCCATGTATATTGCCGTCATCTGTAATGGAGCAAGCTGCCCAGGCCGTAATTAATTGGGGAGGGGTAGGTTTATCTATTCTGGAAGTTTCTCATCGGTCGCCAGAATTTGAAGATGTGGTACTTAAAACCCAGCTTTTGGTTCGCGAGTTATTGGCTGTTCCCGATCACTATTCCGTACTTTTTCTACAGGGCGGGGCCAGTACACAGTTTGCTATGGTTCCGATGAATTTTTTGGACGCAGGAAAAAAAGCGGCTTATCTTGATACTGGTTATTTTGCACAGAAAGCCATTAAAGAAGCCAGACTATTTGGTGAAGTAGAGGTTGTCGCTTCTTCTAAGGATAAAGATTATGCATATGTTCCAGCTGAGTTTAATAACGACAAGCATGCTGCATATCTGCACTGTACTTCAAATAACACGATTGAGGGGACAGAAATATTTGATTTTTCGACTGGAGGTGCGCCGTTAGTATGCGACATGTCATCAGATGTTTTTTCCAGGAAAATTAATATAGCCGACTTTGATCTTGTTTATGCAGGTGCCCAAAAGAATATGGGACCCGCTGGAATGACCCTGGTTATTGCTAAAAACGAATTTCTTAACCAGGCAAAAAAAGAAATCCCATCAATGATGGATTACCGGATATTTCGCGATAATATGAGCATGTACAATACGCCGCCAGTTTTTTCTATTTACGTAGCCATGCTTAATTTATTGTGGCTTAAAGATCAAGGCGGCGTAAGTGGAATAGAGCAAAAAAATATAGCAAAGGCAAAATTATTATATGCTGAGATAGACCGGAATCCGCTATTCTATGGTACGGCCGATGTTGAGCATCGCTCTCGAATGAACGTTACTTTCTTAGCCGTTAATAAAGAGGTAGAGGCCGGGTTTTTAAAATATGCAGCAGACCAAGGAATTGTGGGTATAAAAGGTTATAGAACAGTTGGCGGATTTAGAGCTTCACTTTACAATGCGCTCCCATTATCGAGTGTTGAGGTTTTAGTAAATGCCATGGCCAGTTTTGAAAAAATATACAGCGATAAAGCAGTTCTTGAACTTGAATAATCCGTTAAACGATGATAAAAATCTCACCATTAAAGGCACTACAGCCTGGCAAAGACATATTTGAGCTGATGATTTCTGATCAGGCGAACGGTAAGGTGCATAAAAACGAGCAGCTTTCTTTTGAAGACCTGCTCAACCTGTTTGGATGTCCTTTGGATGATCAGTCTGCTATTTATATTTATGAGTTCCGTGGCGAATCTGGTATGATGAGGGGAATCTGGGCGTATATCGATCTTGCTCAAACACCAGTAAATGCAATTAAAAGGCACGAAGAAACGGTATCATCGAGAGTAGAATCGCTTAAAATAGACCGGAAAAGTAAGGCGTTACAAAAATCGCCAATCTTATTGGTCCACAAAAAAGATAAAACCTTAGATGCGCTTATTGATTTTGTGGTGCGTACGCGTAAACCTTTAGTAAATGAATGGTCGCAAATGGACCATTTTCTTTACCAGGTACTGGAAGAAGAGGTGATTGAAAAAATTGTTGAAGAATTTACGAAGCTTAATGCAGTTTACCTTGCCGATGGCCATCATCGTTTAGAAGCAGCGTATTCACTACAGAAAAGCAGGCCTCAGCAGATCAGTTCGCTACTTGTTTCTGCCGATGTAATTTCCATAGGCGCCTTTCATAGAATGATTTCAGGTGCTGATATTTCTGAAGCGCTGTTGATGGAGAAACTGAAAAAGTATTATTGTATCTCAAAAATACCCAATAACAAGGCTTATAAACCTGATCGGAAGAATAGGTTAGGCCTTTTTTTTAAAGGAGAATGGTATCAGCTGGATTTGAATAGTATTTCTGTTGCGCTGTCTGAAGTACCTGATACCGTGATTTTACAAGATCAAATACTTTCAGCTGTGCTGGGTATTCATAAACCGAAGGAGGATGAAAGGCTGATCTGTTTTCCAGATTGCGAATGGACTCAATTTCTTAATGAACTGGATCGTGATGAAACTTCGATTGGCTTTTCGCTTTATCCAATGACAGCCGATGCATTTATAACAGTTGCAGAAAAGGGCGAATTTTTGCCACCCAAATCTACTTGGATAGCACCGAAGATTCCTAAGGGGTTTATGGCAAGCAGCTCGGAAGCCATATTGGCGAAAGGTGAACAAGTAAGAATAAATTAATGGTTTAAACCTATAAAATAAACGATATGTTCGATCTCGACTTAGAAAATATAGCGCAGATAGGCACCACCTTTCTGATTGTTGCGTTCTTTTTAGTGGCTTTGTACAAAAAGCGGCTTAAGGTAAACAAGAGAAAAAATGATGCTGAGCAAGATTATATGCATTGGCTGTAAAGCTGTTATATTGATTCTAACCATGATGGTATTTTTTTCTGATCAATCAATTTAGCTTAATGTAGAGTAAGATTTATCTTTAATGATGTCTTTGTGGGTTAATTAGATCAATTTCATTATAGTTAAATTTTATACTTTTGGGTTATTAACCAATTACAATATAATCCGATATGTTTATGAAAATGCTTTTTAAAGCTTGCACACTTTCTGTTTTAATATGTTCATCTATTCTGGCAAGTGCACAAACTGTTACTTTAGATTATTTTTTTAATCGCGAAACCCGAAAAAATAAAGCGGGAGAGGTAGAGCGTTTTCACTACCTGTGGGGTGAGCAAGCCATGAGTGGTTTTTCTATTTTTGGGAATGTGTTTAAAAGAGAAGGATTTAAATTGGATTCGCTTGAAACAGCACCAACATTGGCCAATTTAAATGGAACTGATGTTTACTTAATCGTAGATCCCGATCGTCCGAAAGAAAACCCTAAACCGAATTACATAGCGACTGACCATATTGCTGCAATTTGTGCTTGGGTAAAGCAGGGTGGGGTATTGGTAATGTTTGCCAACGATAGTGCGAATGTAGAATTACCACATTTTAATAAACTTGCCGATGTATTTGGTATGCATTTTACCAATGAAATGCAGAATCATGTTATTGATGATCATCATTTCGAAGATGGTGCTATTGCTATCAAAAATAATCCTGTGTTTAAAACGTCGCAAAAAATATTTATGAAAGATGTTTGTGCGATTGAAACCAAAGGAGTCGCCAAGCCGGTGTTAAAAAATATGGCAGGTGCAACGGTTATTGCGTATGCTAAATTTGGTAAGGGTAATGTAGTTGCCATTGCTGATCCGTGGTTGTACAATGAATATGTAAATGGCCGTTTACCGAAAGAAATGGGCTTTGAAAACGATAAAGCTGCGGTTGATCTGGTAAAATGGTTTAAAAGTCTTGCGCGAAAATAATTAGAGCTTATCCAGCTTAAAATAGCCTAAATGAATCTCATCGTCAGGTAAATCACCTGATAATGGTTTTATTTCGATGTGGTATTTTTGTTTGGCCTCTTCACTTAAAATATCCTCAATCTTATAAATATCATCTACATCGATGCCATATTTTTCGTCGATGTGTGAATTGGCACCTTTTATAGAATTTGTTTTAAAAAACACCGTTTTCTTGGCATCCTGTATGGCTTTGGCTCTTTCATCATGAACCGAAAGGACTATATGGTGCTGTTCGTATAATTTGTTGGATAAATAGCCTCCAAGGTTGATAAAGAACAATTTGTGTAGCGATGGCGGCGTATGCTCATCCCTTAATTTAATACTGATTTCGTAATCGTCAACCCTGGTTACTTCCCGCCAGCCATCAATATGCAGACTTGTACCTGTTCCTGGCCAAAATGCCTTAATTTCGGGTACAAGATCTTTTAGCGAATGGGCGATGCCGAAGAAATAGTCATGCTGTTCTACGTTTCGTTTCGGGGCTTTCGAACCCAGTAAAATCATATATAGTTTTAAATTATCCATTAGTCAATTGTTCACTGGTACATTAGTTAATTGGTCGTTCGTTCATTTGCTATTGGTTGATTTACTCCAAACGCTCAATCACAAACTCATTAATCTTCTAACAGCATTAATCAAAATAGGTTCTTGAAATTTTATGATTTTCTTGATTTTTAACCAAAGTAGAGGCAGAGAGCAATGTGCAGAGCGCAAAGAGTAGAAGACAGACTCTAATAAAATGGGTCGTCATTTGTGGAGGAACGACAAAGCAATCTTAATGCGTCAACTAGTAGCGATAGTTGTAAGATTGCTTCGTCGGCTGAAAAAGCTTTCTTATAATGACGATCTCTCTCAATTAATCACTCCGTTAAAAAAGCAATCTGTCAGAATATTCAACGCGTTCCATCGTCCCTCTTACATTTTTGATCATTTTCGGACCTATGACTCCTGACTTTCTAACTTATTCACAAACATCCAAAACAATTTTCTTTTTTAAAGATTTATCATTTACAAATGGATACGAAAACTGCAAAAAAAAGAATTGCCATCATTGGTGGAGGCCCGAGCGGTCTGTTTATGTATAAACGGTTAATTGAATCTGAAGCGCCCAATTTCGAAATAGAAATATTCGAACGAAAAGATTATTTAGGGGCGGGCATGCCTTATAGTGCCGAAGGGGCAAATGTAGAGCATATTACTAATGTATCTGACAATGAAATTCCGGTTATATATAACTCTATTGAAGATTGGGTGAAAATTGCACCAAAAGAGATTTTAAAAAAGTTTGATATTAATCCGGATAAATTTAATGAATATAAGGTATTGCCCAGATTGTTTTTTGGAGAATATCTTTCCGCTCAGTTTAATTTATTAAAAGAGGTCGCAGAAAATAATGGAATAAAAACCAATGTACATTTAAATTGTATAGTGGAGGATATTACCGATTTACCTCCAGATAATCAGATAGCGGTAAGCGTTAAAGGCCAGGATAAAGTTTATTTTGACCAGGTAATCATCTGTACAGGTCATAATTGGCCCAAAAAGTATGAAGGTCAGATTCCTAATTATTTTGATTCGCCATATCCGCCCAACAAAATTGCATTAGCACTGAACCATACCGTTGGTGTTATGGGCTCATCGTTAACTGCCATTGATGCCTTGAGGACTCTGGCGCGACAGAATGGAAAGTTTGCCGATAATGAAGATGGTACCTATTCTTACCAGTTAGAGAAGAAAGGTTTTAAAATCGTTATGCACTCGCGGAGTGGGCTATTGCCAGCGATCAGGTTTCATCTGGAAGATTCTCATTTAGGAAAGGATGAAACACTAAGCAAGGCCGAAATCCAAAAAAGCATCAAGGTAAATGGAGGCTTTTTGCCTCTTGATTTTGTATTCGAGAAGAATTTTAAAGAGATGTTCATTGAAAAAGATCCTGTTTTTTACAAAAAGATCAAAAATATGAACCTGGAGGAATTCGTTGGTACAATGATGGATTACCGCGAAAAAATGGAACCATTTGATCTTTTCAAAAAAGAATATGATGAAGCAGAAAAATCGATAGAGAAAAGGAAATCTATCTACTGGAAAGAAGCACTCGCCATTTTAAGCTTCGCGATGAACTATCCTGCAAAATATCTTTCTGCAGAAGATATGGAACGCTTACAAAAAGTATTAATGCCACTTATTTCCATTGTAATTGCATTTGTGCCCCAAAGTTCGTGCAGGGAACTGTTGGCACTCCATGATGCTGGCGTGTTAAGCATTGTTGCCGTTGGCGATGATGCTGAAGTAAGACCTTTAAAAACGGGTGGTGCAGATTACCATTACAAAGTAGATGATAAAAAGGTAACTGTGCATTTTGATACCTTTATTGATTGTATTGGCCAACCGCATCTCTCTTTTGATGATTTTCCTTTTAAAAGCTTAATTACCAATGGGACTATTAGTCCGGCGAGATTAAAATTCAAATCCGCTAAAATAGGGGAGGAAGAAATGAAACACAATAATTTAGTAACCAAAAAGGGTAATGATTACTTTTTAACTGTTCCTGGCATTACCATTAACGATCATTTTCAAGTGGTTGATGAGGCTGGGCAGGCAAATAAAAGGATCTATATTATGGCTGTTCCTTATATTGGTGGTTATAATCCAGATTATTCCGGAATCGATTTCTGTGAAGCCGCATCTGGAGCGGTTTTGGAACGTATTTTAAGCTAAAAAAATCCTTATCATTTTTGGTTAAGAGTATAGCAAGAACCTAAAATCAAGCACTTGCTATACTCTTTTTTATTTTAATTATTTATTTAAAATGTTGATTGATAGTTTTATTGGGTTATTTTAATTGAAACAAACGTTTGCGCTTAGTTTTCGTAATGTCTTTTTTTGATTAAAAATTTGCCGAGAATGGTAAAGTATTCAGAAGGATAAATATAAGGGTAGCGGCGTATTTTTTAACCAATTAAACCAAGCCTTACCATATTCTTCCTAACACTTGATCGGTATGATCATATCATTGATAAAAAGGATAAAAATTGATTAATTAATGCCGCTGCTGATACTTTATAGCCTTTTGTAGCCTAGCTAATAACGCATTTTTTAAGCAAACGTTTGCGTTAAGAAAAATTGAAATCGGGTTTTCTTAATACATAACTTGCATTACCAAATAATAAGGAGCCGACATTTTATTTTAGTATTAAGAGCAAAAAACTGTTGAACCAACAGGGAAATAATTTAATAGATAAAATAATAAACCGCTAACCACGGTCTAACAAGCAAACAAAAACTAATCATTCTGAGCAATACATTTTGCTTTAAGAATTAATATTAATCAACCCTAAACCACACCCCCCATGATCAAAAATTTTACTTTTTGTCTAGTGGCATTGCTATGCCCAAAAATCCCAAATCGAAGTAATCGCTTAGCGGCATTTTAACAATCGAATTACTTTTTAACAAAAACTTAATTAAACAACAAAATGGTTAAAATTTATACAAGCTTTTGTATTGCCTTGTTTTTATCTGTTTTTGGATCTCAGTTTCTATTTGCCTATGGGATATCGATAGCGCGGATGAACGAAAAATATCTTGTTCTTCAGCAGGATACTACGCTAAAATCTAAAAAAGATCCATCAACATTTTCTGTAAAAACAGATACAATAGGGCAAATGGTTAGGGCGTTGCAGAAATTTAAAACAATACGCGATACAGTTAATATCCATTCGGCAAGCCGGGTTCCAAATTTGTCGTTACAGCAGATTATTAAAGGCAATTTGGCTGGCGTTTACGTACAGGAACCAAATGGCGAACCTGGAACTGAGCAAAGCATAATTGTGCAGGGCGCATCCGGTTTACTGTTTAATAAGAAAGATATTTATGCTTTACAACCTGCTGTTTATTTAAATGGCGTGCCACTGGTTGCAGATAATCCTTTTGCATTTGATATACAGAAGTATGATTATAACAGGATTGGCCCGGCAACCAATTTACTCTCGCAAATAGACATTAACAATATACAGTCTATTACGGTTATCAAAGATCCTTTCGAACTGGCCAAACTTGGCCCAAATGCAGCGAATGGAGCCATATATATTACTACTAAAAATGCAAGGGGAGGAATAAGAGATATTAGCTTAAACACCTACTTTGGTTATGTAACAGCCCCTCAGGTAAATACGGTTAACGGTGTTTACGAAAACAATTTCAGAAATCAGTTCTATAAAAAATTCAATCCAACCGGCAGTCCCGCTTCTTATTTGCGCGATTCTACAAACGTAGCTTATTTTGGCCCTTCAAACTGGACTGACTTATACTATCAGAATACACCAACATTTTCTGCAGATCTTGGTATTACCGGCGGTACAGAAAGGGCAAATTTCAGGTTTTTTGGCTCAGGTACCAAAAATGCTGGAAATGCAGACGATACCGGTCTAAACCGGTATAATCTGTTTTTTGGTATCAATATGGCACCATTTAAATGGCTTACCGTATCAAGTACCGTTAATACTGCCCGGTTAGATCGTACCAGAAATAAGAGTTTACGCGATCGTTTTGCAGAAACACGCTATATACCCGATTTAAGTAGTCCGCTTTCTCCGAATGCCAGTTCTTATGCTGCTTACTTAACTGAAAATGATAGAAATGTCGATAACAACAGGTCTACGGTGCTGAATGGTAACTTGTCATTAACAGCTAAAGTGAATAAGTTTGTCATTACCACCAGTGGCTTATTTAATTATAATGAAGGTATACGCGATTACTTTATCCCATCTACACTTTTAGCTGGCATCAGTTACATCTCCAATTATTTTGGTTATAGCCAAAGGGTATCAATAAACAATACCGTTAGCTATAAATACGATATAAATAAAAACCATGTCGTTCATTTTGAGCTTGGCCAAAGTTTACAGGGCGATACCTATAAATATAATTATGCAAGAGCTTACAATGGCCCAAACGATTATGTAAAATTATCTTTTGTAGATGGAAATCCAACAAAAGACGGTGCTGATAATCCCGATTATTTAAACGTATTGGCCAAAAACCAATTTTATGTATTTAGGTATATTGATAAGGAACGGAATAATTTAATGTCGTTTTACGGCTCAGCTAAATATTCGTATAAAACACTATTAACATTAAGTGCACTGTTGAGAAGAGATGGGGTATCTAACGGACAGCCAGATAGCCGTTGGGTAACTACACCGGCATTTAATGCTAATTTTAATCTTAAAGAGCAATTTTTGAATGGAAATAAAGCCATCAATGCACTGCACTTAAGTGCTTCATGGGGCCGGACTTTAAGGGTTTTCCAGGATGACCGTTTTGCAGCCGGACCACAATACCGATCGGAAAATGGGTGGGAAGAAGAGCCTACTATACCAGGATATGGTGGCTTACTGGGTATTAACCGCCCTTATAACAGTGGTTTTATTGGTTACAATATCAGCTTACCTTTTGCTGATAGAACGAGTGTAGCCTTAGACGCCTCTTTTTTAAACAACCGCTTAAATACAGCGATTACGGTATATAACCGTAACGATAAAAATAGTGTGATTGGGTTGCCGGTACCTGTTGAAACCGGTTATTCCACAGAATACAAATCGGGCATGGATATTAACAACAAAGGTATTGAACTTTTGGTTAACGGATCCGTAATCCAAAAAAATAACGGATTGAACTGGAATACAGGTTTAAATCTAAGTTATAATCAAAATAAATTATCGGCATTGCCAACTGGTATCAATGAATTAATTTATCAGAATGATAACAAACTGGAGGTTGGTAAATCAGTAGGCAGTTATTGGTTATACACTAACGAAGGTATTTATAACAGCGATGCAGAAGTACCTACAGGCAGAACCTTTAATGGCATACCCTTAAAAGCGGGCGATCCGAAATGGGTTGATTATAATAATGATAATAAAATTGATAGTAAAGATAAAGTGTTAACCGGCGACAGATTACCAAAGTTTGTTGGAGGCTGGAACAACACATTAATTTATAAAAACTTCGATCTGAATTTCAATTTTATTTTTGCTGCAGGGCAGAAAGCCATTAATCAGTACGAAGCAACCCGTTATGGCTTTGTAAACCGCGAGGCTGGCAACGATATTAATTCGGTTAAAGAGGTTTCTTCCTGGCAATCGTTCGATAACGAGAAAAACTATCCGATATATAATCCGTGGAGCCCGGTAGATCCTTACCGTACCGATCAGGACCTGTTTTTAGAAAGTGCTTCTTATGTAAAATTAAGATCGGTTACGCTGGGTTACGATTTCAGTAAAACCAGTTTATTCAAAAAATCAGGAGGAAAAATCAGGAGAGCCTATGTATATGCTACTGCCCTGAATGTATTTACGCTAACCGATTTTTCAGGTGTTGATCCGGAACTGATCAATTACAATGGCATATACGATGGCGCAAATATCACTATTCCCAGAACATTTGTGTTGGGCTTCAAACTTGATTTATAAAATATTACCATTATTGATATGAATTATTCTAATAATAAAATTAGTATCTACAGATCGGTTATCCTTGCTTTAATATTTATTGTCGTTGGCGTAAACAATTTCTCCTGTAAAAAAATTGAAAATGTACAATCAATAAGGTTAGCTACCGAAGAAACAAACTGGAAAACATTAGAGGATGCGCGGGCAAACTTATTATCGGTTTATGGCTTAATGCGCTCGGCTACTGTATCTGATAATACCCATTGGTTAATGGGCGATTTGCGACAGGGCGATTTTCAGATCACCAACAGGGCAGATCTTAAATCTATTGTTACCGGACAATTAAATGCACAATACCCGGTAATTAACAGGATTACCAACTGGCGCAGGTTTTATGCTGTAGTTAATGCTGCGAGTTTATTTATCGAACGCTCTAAGCAGATTATCCCTTTAGATTCGCGTTATACACAGATAAACAACAATGTAGATATTGCACAGGCCAGAATATTAAGGGCATTTGCTTATTTCTATCTGGTAAGGATCTGGGGTGATGTACCTTTGCTAATCTCCTCTCACGATGGTGATTTTATTAAATTGCCAAGAACCAGTAAAGAAAAAGTTTTGCAGTTCGCCACAGCCGAATTATTGACTGCAGCACAAGTAATACCTTTTAAATATGGTGGAGATGATCCGATTTTACCAGGACTTTATTACGGCGCTGGTTGGGCAAGCTGGAACGGAAATATTTTTACCAGATTATCAGCTTACATCATTTTAGCTCATATTGCTGCTTGGCAAGGGAATTACCTCGATGCTGCAACTTATTCAAAATTTGTTTTGGATAACTATACCAAATCTAATGGAAGTGGTTCCAATGGTATTGTTTATCTGGATATGGATGCATTAACAGAGAATGTAAATTACTACAGTCCGTTTGCATTTAAGCGTGCTACAGTATTGGTTGGTTTTCCTTTCGAAGCCGGCAATGGTTTATCTACAGCCAACGGCCATATCGAGCAATTAACATTGGCTTCGCCTTTTATTCCCAAGGCACAGCCAGAAATGTTTGTTCCCAAAGATAGTATTCTTAAAATTTTTACCGATCCATACGATTTGAGATTTAGTGTTAATCCAGCCAATGGTTTATACAGAACGAACTATTTTTACAATTTTACTTCCGAGCAGCCTATTTTTAATAAAATCAAAGTGATCTATACCGCTCAAACCTCAGGTAATTTAACGCTATTTAGTTCTACGATGTTATTTAGCCGTATAGAGGAAATTACTTTACTGAGAGCCGAAGCTTGTGCCGTTCTGGGCCAACGTGATGAAGCTGTTTCAGCACTAAATAAAGCCGCAAACCTCAGAGGAACAACACCATTCGATATAAACAGTTCTACAGATTTAATAGATGCTATTTTTCAGGAACGGAGAAGAGAATTAATGGGCGAGGGCTGGAGATGGTACGATATTGTGCGTTATAACAGGATTAAAAACGCCTCCGGAATTTTTATCAGGAAAAACGGAACTCCGCTTACATTCAAACAATTTGAAAATGCAGGTGGTGTTTACTGGCCTGTATCTCAGGATGTAATTAACGCCAATCCATCAATTGTTCAAAATCCTTACTGGCAATAGTTATTGATGCGATAAGGCATTGGTACTCGACCATACTTATGCTATCACCAACAAAAATAATGATGAAAATGAAATTATATAAGCACAGCCTGTTATTATTGCTTTTGGCAATGGGTATTTATTTAAGTGCCTGCAAAAAAAGCGATTCTCCTTATTATGATTATTCTAACACGGTCCAGATTTATAAAGGATCTGCGATGGACTATCTAAAATCGAAGCCCAATACTTTTGACTCACTGTTGTTGGTTTTGGATCGCTTTCCTTTCTTGAAAGATTCGTTAACGAACCAGCAGGTTACCCTATTTGCACCGGTAAATGAAAATTTTGCAGCGTCAGTTAAATATTTAAACCAAACCAGAAAGGCTGCGGGCAAAGCGCCAATTTATTTACGGACAGGCGATCCGGTAGAATTATTATACATGCTTTCTAAGTATATCATCAGAGGAAATAAAAATACTGATGCTTTCGCTGCTAGCGTTGACGGCATTTCGCTTAATACCATACTCATCAACTATCCTATGCACATTAGCGCAGTAAAATCTAATGCCTCCGGCTTTGTTGGAGGTGGAGCTACAAGCTTGGAATACAGTGATATGTATGGCTCTTCGATTAAACTTAATTGGGTAACGACCAATACCAACGCCATTAATATTAAAACCAATAATGCTACGATCAATATTTTGACACCACTGCACAATTTTGGTTTTGATGAATTTACCTACCGATTAGACCAATAGCCTGATGAAGATGAAAATAAATAAATACTTATTAAGTACATTAACAATACTATCGGGTATAACCCTCTTACTGGGATCGTGTAAGAAAAATTTGCCTGATAACAGGTTATCTATTGCCAACGATAGTCAATATACACAGTTTTTTTATCAACCAACTTTGGGTAGAAATACCCTTTTTACCAATAACTTTACTTACGGTAACTCGAGCAGGCCTCTGGATTTTAAAATCGTAAACATGCGCACCTTTGGTGGTGAACCTGCTCCTGAGTTAACTAAACTGTACCCGGTAAAAGTTTGGAAAACAGCTTACGATGGTACCGAAAAATCTTTGGCAGAAATTGAAGCAAAGCGTGTAATAGAAAACCATGCTTTGTTCGAAGTGCGCCCACACTCTGGTGAGTTTCTAATGTGGGCAGAAGCCAACTCGAATATGATTAAGGCACAGCCAGATTCGGGTTATGTTTTTGATGTTGAAATGTCGAACACCGGAGGCAGAAAATATTTTCAGAATATGCGCCTTTCTCCACTTCGAGAGCGACCATATGAGCCATCACCTTTAGATCCGATTACCGGGCAGGGAATATCTACTTCTATCAGTCCATCAAGTATGTTTATTACCGGACAGCGAACAGGCCAGTCTCTAACTTCAAATGATGTACGTATCGTATTTAATAAATTGCCTAAAGGTCTGCCAGGCTATTCAGGTCATAGTATTAGTTTCAAATTTATAGATACGCTGGCACAGACTATTGATCCAAACAAGTTTGCCCTAACAGATTGAGGCAATTTAGTGCATGGTTTTAATATGGTAAAAGATGCTACTAAAGTAAAATTTGACGTGGCGTATCCAATTCCATTAACGGCTTATCCAACCAAGTATACTACAACAGATGGTGGTACGGCAAAAGTGGTATTCAGGTTTGACAGGCAGGCATTTGGCGCCGTTTTACTACACTGCTTTGTTTCCTTAAATTTTAAAATTTACGAGGAGGGTGACTGGGAAATTATATTCCAGTTTAAGAACGACAAACCAAAATTTGATAACGACTGATGAAACTAACTCAATCAAAACAAAATATATTTCCAATGAAGTATTTTTACAACATAGTAATTTTATTGATTTTTGGTTTGCATAATCTTGCCATGGCCCAACAACAAATTGTGGTTACAGGTATAGTTTATGATGGCGAATCTAAAAAGAAAGAAACCATGCCCGGTGTAAGCATCTTAAGCGGAGGCAAGGTTTTGGGCCAAACCGAAGGTGACGGACGCTACAGGGTAACAATACCTTCAAACGCTGAAATTACATTTAAATATTTAAGCTACTTAACACAGTCTATCAAGTTAAATGGCAGAACTAACATTAACGTAACTTTACAGGGCGACAATAAAACCTTAAAAGAGGTAACCGTTACAGCAGGTTATCAGACCAAAACAAGAACCTTAACCACAGGCTCTACAGTAACCATTTCGGGTAAAGATATCCAGGGGCAACCCGCTAGTGATGTAATGTCGCTCCTGCAGGGTAAAGTTGCCGGTCTTAACATTCAAAATAATACGGGCGCACCTGGTTTTAGGGGATCAATTACCTTGCGCGGTATTTCGAACATCAACGTATCAGGTTCCGGAAGTTCGAGTTTTTTAACGCCAACTTCGCCTTTATTTGTAATTGATGGCGTACCGGTTGATGATAATACAAATTACTCATACGGCTTTCAACAGGCAGGCCCGGGGGTATCGCCAATTTCACAGATACCTCCAGAAGATATTGAAGACATTACCACTTTAAAAGATGCTGCTGCTACTGCATTATATGGATCAAGAGGAGCTTACGGGGTTATTTTGGTGACTACCAAACGTGGTAATTCGAAAGTACCGGTTGTGCGTTATAATGGTGCATCATTCTTTTCAATGGTACCTCAGCTGCGTACGGTTATTGGCGGTAAAGGTGAAAGGCAGTTGAGAATCATGCAGATTTTGCAAAACGACAGTACCTATAACCACGCAGTTGACCTGATTAATTCATCAGCACCTTTGGCTGATAGTTTAAATGCTTACTTTAATAACTCAACAGACTGGCAGTCTTATTTTTACAGAAACACATTTAACCAAAGTCATAATGTAAGCATTTCTGGAGGTGACGTTGCTTTTAACTATAAGGTAGGGGTAGGCGCTTTTGATGAAACCGGGATACAGCAAAATACAGGTTACTCCAGGTATAACCTGAATATGAACATGCAGTACAACCCAAGCCCTAAGTTTAAATTGGTTGGACAGATCCAGAATTCCATTCAGAAACAACAAACAGGTAGCGGTAACGGATTGCTGAACAGTGGTTTAGCCGCAACAGGATCAGCTTCTACCTTATTGCCATCACCATCATTGTATTCGGCACAAAGTGGTTTACTGGCACAGCTCGGAACCGATAATGATAATAAATCATTACAGACTTTTGCCACCATTAATGCAGAGTATGAGGTTTTTAAAAATTTCAGAATCGCGACTTTCTTAAACTACACCAACGGTTCCAATACCAAAGATAATTTTTCGCCAGCTGCGTTAAATGGCAACCAATCACAATACTATACTTATAACGACAGGGCTACGAAATTGTATAACCGTAACCAGTTCTCGTATGTATATGGCTTACAGGATGCCTCTGGGGAAGATTCGCACACCTTCAATTTCTTCGCCTTTACTGAGCTCAACTCAAGCTTTTTTAAAGCCGATGCCATTTTGAACGAAAGAGGTGTTAATGATCAATTGAGAGGGCCTTTAACCAATATGACCGATTATCTGACTTCGTTAGGCGGAACAATTGATTATAATGATGCCAGAAGCATAGCATTTGCAGGTGCATTTTCTTATAACTACAAACAAAAATATGTTTTGGATTTGAATTACCGTTTAGATGCCAACTCGGCCAATGGTGCCAATGCGCGTTACATTGCCAATCCATCAATTGCATTGAAATGGAATTTTAACAAAGAAAAATTTATGTCAAATATTAAGTGGATTGATTATTCCGATATCCGCTTAAGTTATGGTTCTAATATACAGCCGGTGGGTGGTGTTTTCGATGCCTATGGTAAATATCTTGGGGGGAACAGGTACAATAATGCAAGTTCAGTAATACTGGATCTGCAACGTTTACCCAACCTGGATTTACAGCCTACCAAGGCAACCACTTATAATGCCGGTGTAGATTTTAGTTTATTCCAAAATCGTTTATCATTTGTTTTTGATACTTATTACAAGCAAAATGATAATATTTTCAGATACAAAGATATTTCCAGTACAAATTCGTTTGAAACCGTTGCTTCTAACGAAATCAGCAACGTAAACTACGGCTGGGAATTTCAGACCACAGCACGCCCTTTAAGCCAGAACAGCCCGTTTAAATGGACAATTTCCGCTAACCTTGCCATTAACAGAGAGATTTTGGCACAATTGCCAGATGGTTTAAGAGACTTTATTTATTATGATAAGGATTTAGGTCAGGATACCTATTATCGCTTAGGTACCAACTCACTTTCTAATTACCTGTATAACACCAAAGGTGTTTACAGTACCAATGCACAAGTTCCGGTTGACCCGAATACTGGTTTGCCTTACCGGGTTGGAGGCAATGGCCGTTTAAATTATTTTAAAGCTGGCGATCCTATTTTTACCGATTTAGATGGGAATTATGTGCTCGACGGGAACGACAGGGTAATTGCCGGTAATTCGCAGCCTCAGGTAACGGGTGGTATCACTTCATATCTGCAGTGGAAAAACTGGAGTTTAGAGGTAAATACATCTTTTACCCTCATCCGAGATATCATCAATAACCCCTTAGCCAACCAATTGCGTAACTATTATTTTCCGCAAGGATCGGGGAGCCTGGTGCCACTTGGCGAGTTTAACTACTGGCGTACCGCTGGCGATGTTGCAACCTATGCCAATCCTTTAGATTTTGTACGGGCGAGGATTATTGATCCATTCAGGCTTAACCAAACTGCCTTTCAGGAAGATGGTTCTTATTTTAAATTAAATTCGGTTAAAGTGTATTATATTTTTAATAAAAGCTTTACCAGCAAGTTCGGAATGAACAGGGTAAGTATCAATGCTACTGCAGCCAATCTGGGTTTTATTACCCGCTATTCTGGCCCCAATCCTGAAAATGTAACCAGTCTGGGTAGAGATGATTCAGGCGGTTATCCTTCTCCACGCCAGTTTACATTGGGCCTAAATATTGAGTTTTAAAATAAATCAGACAGATGAAAAATACAAAATATATATTCCTGTTTGCCGCATTGGTTTTTACTGCTGTAGGCTGCAAAAAATTCCTAAATGTAACCCCCATCGAAGCACAAAGTGGAAATAATTTTTGGAAGACACGTGAAGATGTAGAGGGATTTACAAATGGCATTTATTCGCGATTAAAATCAAAGGTTGGTGGTACACCACGCTTCTTTAACGACGATGACCGTGCATTTTTTCCGGCTTTAGAAATCAGGGGAAATAGTATACAGGTAAACAGCATTGATGGTGATGGATCTAATACGTTTAATGCCTTAACAACCAATAATATGAGGTTTATTCAGACCAATAGTGGGCGGTATAATAGCATGATGAAAGATATAATGAACTGGAAAGAATGGTACGATATCATAGCTGCATCAAACATATTGTACTTCGAGGTGGATAAAATATCTTCCAGTAGCTTATCAGATACAGATAGAAAAAGGTATAAAGCTGAGGCAGTATTCTTACGTAACCTGAGCTACATGTTTATCTGTAAATTATTTGGTGATGCAGTTTACTACACCGATGCTTACCATAGTACACCATTGGCCAGAACGCCACAGTTAGCGGTAATAAATAAATGCATAGCAGATATGATTGCGGCAAAAAATGATTTACCAGAGTATTATAACGATGCATCATCTAATGGTTTCAGACCAACCAGAGCATCGGCAGTTGCCCTCTTAATGCATTTGAATATGTGGGCAGCAGCCTGGGATAGCGCAGATAGAAACAGATACTACGAATCGGTTAAAATGTTAGCCACAGAATTGGATACTTATACCAATTATAAAATATTGCCAGTTAATGAAGCCAACACCTTAAAAATTTTTAAGGGTAGGAGTTCTGAAAACCTGTTCGGCATTTTACAGGATTTTAACTACGGCGAAGGCTGGTCTTTACCGGCGGGCTTCTCCTATTATTTTTCACACTACCCATACCGTGGCAATATCGCTAAAACAGCAAGCTCCATGAATTACCTGAAAGATTACATCACAAAATTGTATCCTGCAGGTTCATCAGATGCCCGGTTAACAAATTGGTTCGAAAATTATGATTCCGGATCCGGGAGTTTCCAGTTCAAAAAATTTGCAAATATTTACTCCACGGGTTCTGGAAGTGCAATTACTGTAACAAGTGATGATAGTGCCGTTATTTTCAGGTTACCTGATTGTTATCTGCTAACCGCAGAAGCACTTGCCGAGCTTGGTAATGAAACCGGGGCAAAAGAGTTTGCAAACCGCGTAACTGCAGCAGCCAATGCACCCCTTATTACGCAAAGCGGACAGGAGTTAAAAGATGAAATTTATAGAGAAAGGTGCATGGAATTAATCGGCGAGGGGCAATTCTATTTTGATCTGGTAAGGACAAAAAGGGTTATCAGTTCAGATTTTACAAGATCACCTATGTCTGTAGCGGATCTAAATGCGGGCGCATGGACCTGGCCTTTAACCATTACTGCGGCAGAACGCACTGCCAACCCAAATTTAATCGGCAATAACTTTTGGAACTAATAGAAATGATGATGAAGAACTATAAAACACTGCTATTTTCACTAATCTGTACCCTGGGTATATTAACTGGCTGTAAGAAGTATTATATGGAAACCGGGGTTCACGATCCTAAATATAATGGAAATATCATGCAGTATATGGAAGAGAAGAAGCCATTTTTCGATTCTACCTTAACTGTAATAAAACTGGCTGGTTTGGCTGATGTAGTGAGCAAAGAGAATATTACATTTTTTGCGCCGCCAAGCGGCTCTATTTTTAAATCCATTAAGCGGTTAAATGTAGAATTAAGGGTTACAGGAAAGGATACAGTTTCTCAGTTATCACAGATAAAACCATCAGTTTGGAAAAATCTATTGTCGCAATATATTTTCAAAGGTTCAAATAGGTTAAAAGATTATCCACAACGTGATACCTTATCCTATCTGGCTTATCCGGGGCAGGGCTACACCTCTTACAGCGGCAGGATTATGAATATTGGGGTAATCTTTAACGATGCCGTAGTTTACAATAGTAAAGGATCCGAAATATCAAGGGTTTCTTATGCGGGTTACCGTCAACTCTACCTCGCTTATATTCCCGATTTGTCCAATCCTCAGATATCGCTGGTAAACATTCCTGTTGCCACTTCTGACATACAACCTACCAACGGTGTTTTACATGTCTTAAATAAGTTTAGTCATAATTTCGGTTTTAATACCAATGTTTTTATTGAGCAGGCTATATCAGGAGGCATTAATCCGCCAACCCCATAGGTTTATTGTGTTACCCGTAAATTGAATAAAATGTTAACAAACATAAAATATAAACTTAAGCAACTTTTATTTGCAACAGTCTGCTTAACATCAGTTTTGGCCTCTTGTACAAAAGAACAGGGGCTTACAGATGACCCTTATGCCGGAGGTAAAAAACCGTTGGATCTTACCTTTATCACTAAAAAGATTGATCCTGAAGTGGTAAACCCCGGCGACGTAATAAGTGTAAGTGTAAGGGGATTAGGTAAATACATTAATGATTTTAAGGTATATGTAAATGAGATTGAGGCTGAAGTGGTTGCGGCTTCTACCAACGATAGTACCTTAACTTTTAAAGTTCCTGTAACGGCCAGTACAGGTAGCATGTGGATTACTTCGCAAGGGCAGAGCTTTTTTGGCCCTATGGTTAAAGTGGGTGGCAAACTAAGTGTAGATGCCGGCTGGAAAATAATTAATGGTTCATCTAATACCACGGGATCCAGTGGTGTTTACGACATTGAAGCTTTGCCTGGCGGCAATTTTTTTGTGGGAGGGGCTTTTAACAACTTTGAGTTGAAGGGGACGGAAAAACTTCCCATTGGTGGCATTGCACAAATAGCTGGAGATGGCTCTTACAGCACAAGCGGTGTTTCTTTTGGTAAGGGGGCCGGTGGTGCCGGAAAATTTATCAATTCTATTACCCGAATTGCAACAGGAAGCCAGGCTGGCAAATTTATTATCGGCGGAAGTTTTACCAGTTTTAATTCTACGCGGCTGAACCGCCAAACGTTAAATAGTATTGCCCGTTTAAATAGTAATGGAAGTTTAGATAGCTTGATTTTGAGGGATGTGATTAATCCAAAACCAAATGAAACCTATAAAAATGGCGATACGGTTGCTGCCTTTAACGCAGGAGTAGATGGTATAGTTAGAAAAACCTTTGTGTTTAATGAACAGGTTTACATCATCGGGAACTTTAATAACTATAAAAGGATGTACCTGCCGAATTCAAGCTACGATGAAAAAGTTTACGATTTAACCAGAATGCGCCAAATGGTAAGGGTAAATATGGATGGTACAATGGATTCAACTTTCCATTATAACAAATCTACCCGCCAGAGTGCAGCCGCTGCAAATGGCGTTATTTCCGATGCGATGATGCAGACTGACGGAAAATTGATCCTTGTAGGCACTTTTACAACATTTAACGGACTACAGGCCAATCACATTGTTCGTTTAAATCTGGACGGTAGCGTAGATAACAGCTTTAATGTTGGTTCAGGTGCCAATAGTGATATCATCTCAATCAGATATAATGCTAATACCAATAAAATTGTGGTTGGAGGTTCATTTACCAGTTTTAATGGTAAAGCAACTTCGGGAATAAACCTGTTAAATGCAGATGGTTCTAATGTAACTACTTTTAATAGCCTACCAATAACAGGTGGTATAACCAATTTTGTTGGCCAGCTTAACAACGGTAAAATAATTGCTAGCGGTTCCTTTAATAAATATGGTGATTATCTGCGTCAGGGTTTTATGGTTTTAGAGGCAAACGGACAGTTGGCTGTAGGATATAACAATACAGGTGGTTTTCAGGGCTTTATTTATGATATGGTAGAAACCTCAACTTCTTCTGGTTCGCAAGTAATTCTGGTAGGCCTTATCCTCCGCTTCAATGGTACTTTCCCTAATAACCTGATGCGCCTAAATTTTGCCAATTGATCAATATAGTTTCAAATATAAATAAGAGATGAAAAAAGGATTTACTTTAACTGAAACCTTAAAATATTTAGGCTTAGTCCTGGTATTTGGGCTATTCTTTGTCGCTACCGGGTGTAACAAGAATTTTGATAATACATTACCGCAAAGCTTTAGAAATGATACCGCTGGACTGGGCGCAGGTAAAAAGGTACTTTACATTGTTTTAGATGGAGTAACAGGAGCCGCAGTAAAAACGCTGGCACCAGTCAATCTGACTCAAATTAATGCCAAAGCAACTTATAGTTATGATGGCCTGGCCGATAACAAATATAATATGATTACCAGTGCTTCTGCCTGGACAACCATGTTAACAGGTTACGATTATACTAAGCATAATGTAACTACCGAAGATTTTGCTGGCCTGAACTTACAGAATACGCCAACCATTTTCACCAGGATTAAAAGTTCGCTCAATAATGCAAGAACAGTTTCTATTGCATCAACAGCTATCTTCAACGATAAGTTAGGTGCGGATGCAACTGTAAAACAAACTGTAGCAGATGATGCCGCGGTTAAAACCGGAGTTATTGCAGAGTTAACCGCCAATAATCCATCAATGGTTGTGGCTCAGTTTCATAGTGCCGAAATAGCAGGCGAAGCTAATGGTTATACTACAAGTTCACCAACTTATACGGCTGCTATTAACGGTATTGATGGTTATATAGGAGAAATGATGAAGGCATTAAAAGCACGAAAAGGTTATGCTGGCGAGAATTGGCTGGTTATAATTGCTTCTAATAAAGGTGGTGGGGCCTCTGGCGGTGCACAAGGCTCAAATATCTTTAACGATGCTTCCCGTAATGTTTATATCGCATTTTATAACCCAAGATTTTCTTCAATAAAGATTTCGCAACCAGATCCTGCCAGTTACCCTTTTGTTGGCACCGCTCCTCGTTTTGTTGCCACAACAGCTGCTAATGTAACTGCAATCCAAAACAATACCGCGATAGGTAACTTTGGTACATCGGGCGATTTTACCTTTATGTTTAAGTTTAGAGATGATTACGGGCAGGCTAACTATTACCCGATGTTCCTGGGAAAAAGAAATGCTTTTAACTCTGTGTCATCTACAGGTTGGGGCTTCTTGTTTGGTGCAAATTCGGCACAGTTAGATTGGGGTGGCACTCCACGGCCTGGTTTTGGTATCGATATCCGCGATGGACGTTGGCACACTGTGGCCTTTACCATCGGATTACTGAACAATGTAAGAACCCTTACACTTTATGTAGATGGACTAACGAGGTATTCGGGATCGATTAATGGAAAGAATATTGATAATACGACTCCATTAAGATTAGGTGCAGATATTGGTACAGATGGAAATACACAAACTAATCTCTTAATCAGAGATGTGGCGCTGTTTAATGTGGCCATGTCTGCTACAGATGTAGCTGCCACCATGAGAACCCAGATTAAGCAAAATACTCCATTCTATAATAATCTGCTGGGTTTTTGGCCAGGAAATGAAACCAGTGGTACTGTTATGTTAGATCAATCAGGGAAAGGAAATAACTTTACTTACAGTAGTAATGTAGCCTTTGCAAGCTTTGAAGAGATTTCCCCGAATATCTCACCCGATATTTCTCCCGCAGCTTATTTGTCTGTTCCCAACGGAGTTGATATTCCATTGCTGGTATACAATTGGTTAAATATTGCTGTCTCTCCACAATGGGGTTTAAGTGGAAGGCTTTATAATCCAGCCGTTTCTTTACCAACTAATTAACTTAAAATATTGATAAAATGAGAATTAATCAATTAACTAGAATATTTGGCCTTCTTCTTTTATTGGCAGTAACTGCCTGTAAAAAATACGGTTATGAAATTCCGGATGGCTATCCTGATGATTCGCAAAATGTAGCTGAAGGAACAATTGATACCAACATGAAGGTAATCGATAAATCGATGTACGCCAAGGCCAGGGTATTTCCTGGTTTGGTAGACCAATCAGAGCCAAGGGTAAAGGATGCGCAATTTACACTCGATCTTAATTTTACCGATCAAACGGCACAAAATTTAAGAATTTCTGTTGCCCCATTGCCACAATACAGTACAGGTTATTATGCAGCACCTGGTGAATTAATCAAGTTGGTGGTTCCAGCCGGTGTAGAAGGTTTAACTGTTCAGATTGGTGCACATACCGACAATCTGGGTGGTAAATCTCCCTTATTGCGCGATCCGGTTATCTATAACAGAAAGCAATTGGTTTCTGGTGTAAATTATATCCGTAATCTTTATGGCGGGCACATTTACATTCTGGCATCCTTTGCTTATCCTAACCCGATTACTTTCACCATTACAGGAGCAGTCGTATCACCAGATTTTATTTTAGGCATAACTAGCGATGTGGATTGGGTAGCCAAAGTAAAAGCTTCGCATGTGCCGTGGTTAGAGCTAAGAGCCAAAAGTGTTATTTTTACCATTCCAAGAGATAAAGTAATCACAACTTTTAGCTCCAGCGAGCCATTTACTAATCCAACCGCTGTATTAACCAAATGGAACGATGTCTTCGCTCTGGATTATAATGCCTGGATGGGACTATCAGATAATGCTGCTGATGTTAGAGACCGGAGCCCGCAGAGTCAGTGGCGTGGCATATTGGATATTCAGTTAAGTGTTGGTTATGGTCACTCTGGTTTTCCATTTGTGGGTTTAAATGATTCTTATTGGTTCGCCAGTTTTACCAGTCTAAACTCAATTACAACCAGCTCTGGCCAATGGGGTACCTACCATGAGTTTGGGCATAATTGTCAGCAGGGAAGTATATGGAGCTGGAGCACCCTCGGCGAAACCACCAATAATCTTTTCAGCTTTAAAGTAGCTAACAGGATTGGCGCCAATTACAATATTCTGCATCCGGCAGTTTCAAGTGGTTTCCCTAAAGCAATTACTTACGCCAGCAGTGCGGGTGCAAAAAATTTCGATACTGATGGAGCAATGACCACGCCTGATGAGTCGCCATTTATGAGAATGCTGCCCTTTGTACAAATTTTTGAAAAATATGGCTACGGTGCCATGACCTACTTATATACAGAGGCCCGTCACGCAGACCGTTTAAATACTAACGATATTACCAAACACAATTTTGTTTACGAAAAGTTATCTGATTATACTAAAACGGATTTATCGCCATTTTTTGGTGCCTGGGGAATTTTAATCAGCGATGCTGTAATTGCAAAAGTTAATGCCAAATATCCACTTTTAAAAACGCCGTTATGGACCTATAATCCCTTAAGTAAAACCGGCGGAACAGGTACGATCACCTATAACACTACGGTAGTATCGGTAAGTTCTGTACAATCAGGTGATGGAACAACTGCCGCCCTGGTTGATGGCGTAGTTTCTGCCGCGTCGTTTTGGCATTCTAACTATGGAACAGCCACCTCGACCAACACTCTAGGTTATCCTATAAATATTATATTGGGCACAGGTTCGCCGGTTCCAATTCCGGTAAAAGGGGTCACCTTTGCGCAAAGGCAAAACAACAGTGGTGGTTATGTTAAAGAAGTAGAAATTTTTACCAGTACCGATAATGTAAATTACATGAGTGTTGGTACCACTACTTTGCCACAAAATACTGCAGTTTACAATTTTAATTTTCCAGGTGGAAATGTAAGTTCAAAATTTATAAAAGTGGTGATTAAAAGCGGGGCCAATGCTACATATGCCAACTTATCAGAGTGTAATCTAATTAAACCTTAACACATCATTATGAAAATTAACAGTAAAATATATCATATATTTCTTGGCATTTGTGCAATAGGCCTGTTCGGTTATACAAGCTGCAAAAAATATGCTAACCCACCAGCAGTATATGAAGATTTAAATAGAAATGTTGTAAAACAAAGAAAGATACTCATTATCGGAATTGATGGATTAGGCGGAGCGGAAATGCAAGCCATTGCTCCAGCTAATTTTACTGCCATGCAGAAAAATGGAAAATATTCTTTTACCACCATTAAAGGTATTTCTGATGCTGGCGGATGGGTAAGCTTACTAACGGGTACCGGTTTTGCGAAACACCAAATTTTAGCCGACAATTTTGAACGCTATCAGGATCCTAATGGCGATGAGCATGGTGCCATTACATCTTACCGCAATGTGCTGGATTATATTACCCAATTCAGGGCGGTTAAAACTGGTATTGTAACATCTTGGTCTGCTCTGCGTAAGTATTTGAGCAATAGTGATTTTTCGCCAGTTGTAAGCACAGATGCAGCAGTTAAAGACAGTACCGTCTCTATCTTAAATACGCAGGCCAATTTGGGGGCGTTAATTGTAAACTTTAGGGAAGTAGAGGCGGCAGGTACGAATGGAGGTTATACGGCTACCAATACTGCTTATAAAGCTACGGTAACAACTACCGACGGTTATGTGGGCAATATTTTAACTGCTTTAAAAGCCAGGAAAACCTATAATAACGAAGATTGGCTAGTTATTTTAACCAGTAATCATGGCGGCAGCAGTGCTGCCCCAACCAGTGGTTTTATGTTGGCCTACCATCCATTATTAAGTCAGGCCGAACTAAAGAAAACTGGTTTTACAACAATAAGTTTTAAGACAAGCGGAATTACAGCAGTTGTGCCAAATGATAACGGCTTGTACAATATGGCCGATAACAAGGATTTTACTGTTCAGATGCAGACCAAGTTTAATTCAAGCGACTATTACCCACAGTTTTTGGGAAAGAGTACTGCACTTAATGGTTCAACCATGACCGGTTGGTTTTGGATGCAGGAAGGAACCCAATGGAATTTGGAGTTTGGAGGTAGTGCGAATGGTGGTGGAGGTAAACAGCAATTGGGAATTCCAGGTGCGTTAGCCAGCGGTTGGCACACTTTAACGATGACGGTAAAATATGTAAATGCCACAACTAGAACGGCTTCAGCTTATGTTGATGGTGTATTTAAAAGTTCTTATAATGTAAGTGCGTCTAAAAATATCAATACCAGCGAACTCTTAAAACTTGGTGCTTTTGGTGGCGAAGCTGACTTTTATGCCGCAAACCTCTCTATTTTTAATACTGCCCTTGATGCCGCAACAATCACCAACAACATTGCTTTGAAAGATATCACCAAGCATCCCAATTACGCAAATTTGATAGGCTTTTGGGCCATTGATGAGGGGGGAGAAGGTATTATAGGTAATAAAGCAACAGGAGGATACAACATGTTTTTAAGAGGCCAGTTTAAATGGACGCCTTTAGGTACTGATGTGCCTGCCGGAACGCTTCCTGATCCAACTTACCTACCTGGTTCCAAATCTTTCGTGTCAACCCTGGGTGATGCTACAGCACTTTCCCTTTATTGGATGAACATTAAGATTTTGGCTGATTATGGAATTGACGGGAGTCCATTTTTAAATCAGTATGAAATAGAATTTTTAAAATAGTATTTAGTTTACTAAATAAAACCCTTGCTTTCAATGGAGGTAAAGGTTTTTCTTGTTTAAGGAGATTTAATAAATACATCAATACGATGGTAGCTGTCCATTTGCGCTAATCAAATAGCGGATAATTATTTGTGACAGATTTAAAAATCAAACGTTTACGCTAAATATTTTACCATTATCACCAAATCATCAGTAATTTGGGTAAACAGAGCCTAATATCATAAACACAAAATGAAGAGAAAATTAACTATTTTATTATCATCATTATTTATTACGGGGCAAATCAATGCACAAGATCTGCCTTCCGAACTGCAGACTCCTGAAGTGGTTTCGGTAAATCGTTTACCCATGCGGGCATCGGCTTTTGCTTTCGAAAACCAGGACCTGGCCAATAAAAGGGCCAAAGAAAAATCAGCCTATTTTTTATCCCTAAACGGCACATGGAAATTTAACTGGGTAAAAGACCCCCGTAAACGGCCAACAGATTTTTATAAATCAGATTTTGATGATACCGCCTGGGATAATTTTAAAGTGCCTGCCAACTGGGAAGTAAATGGTTACGGCTTGCCCATTTACGTAAACCAACCCTACGAGTTTGCTGGCCGACAGTTAACCGGTGCTGAAATGAACCCTCCATTTGATATTCCAGTTGATAATAACCCGGTTGGTTCTTACCGTAAGAAAATCAACATTCCTGCAAACTGGGATGGCCGACAGATATTTATCAGCCTGGGCGCTGTTAAATCTGCTTTTTATATCTGGATAAATGGTAAAAAGGTAGGTTATAGTGAAGATAGCAAACTGGCTGCAGAGTTTGACATTACCAAATGTGTTAAACCAGGCGAAAATACCATCGCATTGCAGGTGTACCGTTGGAGCGATGGCAGCTATTTAGAATGCCAGGATATGTGGCGCATTTCGGGGATTGAACGCGAGGTATATCTGTATGCTACCCCAAAACTTGATATCCGCGATTTTAAGGTTATTGGCAATCTTGATGCTTCTTATACCAATGGATTGTTAAATGTTGATTTAACCGTTCAGAATTATAAAATAGACCAAAACACCAACCACAGCCACCCTGATAGCTTTTATGTGGCGCTCGATTTAGTTGATGCTAAAGGAAACAAAGTCTGGAAAGATGAAACGACAATTCAGAAAGTGTTGGGAAATTATAAAACAGATCTTACTTTCAAAACGCAAATCAGTCACGTGAAAAATTGGTCGGCAGAAATTCCCTATTTATATACCCTTTATATTACTTTAAAAGATAAAAACAATAAAATAATTGAAGTAATTCCGCAACGTGTGGGTTTCCGTTCGGTTGAAATTAAGGGAAGCGATTTACTGGTTAATGGTAAACGTGTATTTCTAAAGGGAGTAAACAGGCACGAGCATAATGCTACACAGGGCCATACCCTAACTCATGCCGATATGGAAAAAGATATGGAAATGATGAAAAAGCTGAACATAAATGCGGTTCGCCATTCTCATTACCCGCCAGATCCGTATTGGGTGGAACTTTGTGATGAATATGGTTTGTATGTAATAGACGAAGCCAATATCGAATCACATGGCCGTTATTACAGTTTGGAAACTACTTTTGCCAACGATAAACGATGGCGTATCCCTCATCTGGAACGCATTACCAGGATGTACGAGCGTGATAAAAACCATGCATCAGTAATTATCTGGTCATTAGGTAACGAAGCTGGTAACGGGGTAAACTTTTATGAAGCTTATGAATGGCTTAAAGCAAAAGATTTTCGACCGGTGCAGTACGAAAGGGCTGAAAATGATTTTAATACTGATATGATTGTGCCGCAATACCCTTCGCCAAATTATCTGCCGCGTTATTCGAAACAAAATAAAGAAACCCGCCCATTCATTATGAGCGAGTATGCACATATTATGGGCAACAGTTTGGGTAATTTTAAAGAATACTGGGATGCCATCGAGAACAATCCGAAACTACAAGGTGGTTTTGTTTGGGAATGGATTGATCAGGCTATCGACACTGTTAAAAATGGTAAACGCATTATGGCTTATGGTGGCGATTTCCCACTAAGTGGCCCGGTTGATGAAAACTTTAGTGATAACAATTTTTGCGTAAAGGGTGTTGTTACGGCCTACCGCGGTACGACACCAATGGCTGTAGAATTGAAGAAAGTACATCAATACATTAAAACTACCTTTAACGGTACTAATCAGATTAATGTGAACAACAGCTATTTTTTTAAAGATCTCAGCAACATACTATTAAACTGGGAATTGGTTGAAGATGGAAAAGTGATTCAGAATGGTGCAGTAAGTAATCTTAATATTGATGCACGCCAAGCTCAAATGTTAAGCTTGCCTTTTAAAACAAATTATGCAACAGGCAAAGAATATTTCTTAAATGTGCATTACCGCTTAAAAACACCTGAGCCATTTTTAGAAAAAGGATATGAAATTGCCTACGAGCAGATGGCATTGGCTGGAGCAAAAGCGAGTGTTTATACTGGAAATAAGAAGGCCTTAAAAGTTGAGCAAACTGCAGATAAAGCGGTGGTTAAAGGAAGCGATTTTACGATCACTTTTGATTTAACTAAAGGAACATTAACAAGCTACATTTCTAAAGGAAAGGAATTATTGGCTTCAGGTCCACAGCCTGGCTTTTACCGTGCACCAACAGACAACGATATCGGCGCAGGTTTAAATACAAAATTACGAATCTGGCGTAATGTGTACCAGAATAATGATGCAACCAATATCAAGTCAACCGTAAATTCAGCTGCTGACGGCTTTACGCTTACCGTTAAATCATCGCTTTTAAAAGGAGATGCAGCAACTACTCAACAATTTACCGTTTTAGCCGATGGGACCGTTAAGGTTGATAATCAATTTAAAGCCATAACCGGGAATTACAAAAGTTTAATGCGTATTGGTAACGATTTACAGCTGAAAAGTGATTACATCAACATTCAGTGGTATGGTCGTGGTCCGGGAGAAAATTATGTAGATAGAAAAACAGCTTCGTTAATTGGTAATTATAAATCAACACTTGCTGACCAGTATTTTCCATATGCCCGCCCACAGGAAAGTGGCAATAAAACCGATGTGCGCTGGGTAACTTTTACCAATAAGGAAGGTAAAGGTTTACGTTTTGAATTTGCAGATCACCTATTGAGTTTCAATGCCCTGCCTTATTCGTTAGAAGATTTAGATCCAGAGGCGGAGAAAAAACAATACCATTCGGGTGAACTGGTAAAACGTAACCAGATTTATGTACATATGGATTTACTGCAATTAGGTGTTCAGGGAATAGATAGCTGGGGCGCTATGCCATTAATCCAACACCAAATCCCTTTTAAAGACTACCAGTATAGTTATTATATCAAAACGATTAAGTAATGGATCATGCAAAACGGATGGTGGAAGAAAACTTCCGTTTTGCATTTTTCTAATAAATGACCTCCATATTTATTTAAATAATCTACTCCATCACCTTGATTCGATAGTTCTTGCTAAGAAGATTCAGAAACAAGTTCAGAATGACGATTTTGTCTTGAAATTAAATAGTCCTAAATGTATTTTGCAAGGCCCCTTTTTATTTTGCAGCTTTCTGATGCGCGCTTACTTCTATGGATTACTGCGCCACTACCGAAAATACTTCATTTAACATGTTCCTTAATAAAATTTTGAGGATTATAAAATCTTTCGTTCAGTTGCGTATTGTTAAAAGTTAACCAGCTGGCGCAACCATAATCATCAAATTTTTTCCTGATTTCCAAATGAAGGTGATGATAATCACCACCATACTTTTTACTTTCCTGCGGTGTAAATAACCTGGCTAATTTCGTGTTTTGATCCACTTGCTGACCGTTGCTTACGTAAACTTCTTTCAGGTGTTTGTATGAAGTAAACATCGTTTGGCCATTGGGCAGTTTATGCTTAACCACCACAGTACGTTGATTTTCGCCCAAATGTACAGAGCAAACTATTCCATTCGTCATGGCATAAACGCCAATGAGTTTGGTTTTGGGTTGGGTAGGATTGATATCAATGGCTGTATGGATATGTCCTTTAACATAACTATCGCGATGATCGCCAAAAATACTGATGATCCTCATGTTATTTACTTTTTTTCGGTTAGCCACATCAAAGGGCAGAAACCATTGATCTGCTGTTCTTGCAGGAGCAGTATCGGTATAATAAGGTTTCCAGCGGTCGCGGTCTTTTTCAATGGTTGGCGTTTCGAATAAGAAGGCTGATAAAAAAAGAAATAATAATGTTTTCATGCCAGGGATATTAATTTAGGGCAAGATAATGATTTTATTAATGTAAACTATTTTTATAGTTTAAAAAGTAGGGGCATTATCTCGACTGGAACGTAGTGGAATGGAGAGATCTATCTCGAGATAGATTTAGCTTCACTGAGCACTCTGTGGTTCTCCACTGCGTTGCTCTTCGCTCTAAATGACGATGCTTATTTGATTTTTCTCCGTGGCAGATGGTAATATCTGCCACGGAGAAGAACTTATTTGGTTTTTATAAATCGTCTTGATTTACTCAAAGTCAGATGGTAACATCTGACTTCAAACTACGCCAAAACGTCTTCTTTCAAAGCCTCTGCCGCAGGATTAACCAAAGTGCCAATCAATTCCGGAACCGGAACATCGGTGCTTTCGCTGTAACCATGTGTCAACAACCTTACCCTATTAATGCAAACCCTGATAAATTCAGGCACAAAAAGGTTGAATTTTTCGAATTTTGATGCTAATTCCGGGTTTTCCTGTTGAAATTCTAAAATTACATCAGCCACCTGGCGCCAGAACTGTTTTTCATCCATTCCAACATAACTATGGAAAATGTTTCCCAGATACCTGAAAACGGCATCGAATATGCCTGAAAGGATAAATAATGGCGCCAGTTCGTCGTTAATTTCCCTTAAAACATCAACAAGGTCATTTGGTAATTTAGCTTTTGATTCTTCAGTTAGCACAATTTCTTCCACAAAATCTTTAATGATAATCCGCTCCGGCACCCCGTTTTTCATTACCAAAATCGTGTTTTCACCATGTGGACTAAAGAAAAAAGCATGTTTATAGAAAATCCTCAATATCGGTTTCAAATAAGCAGATAAATAAGCATTTAGCCACGTTGAAGCATCTAATCCTGATTTTTCGATTAGCGCTTGCACCATACTTTTACCCTTATCATCTACATAAAGCAGGCTCGCCATGGTCATGATGTTTTCGCCTTCTAACAAGTAGTTTTCTGCACTTTCGCGCCAAATTGCTCCTAAAAACTCCTGATACTGATAAGGCGATCCAGGTATTTCGCTATATTGAGGGTGTGTATAAGCTACGGTTGCCACCTCACCTAAAAGTACTACGCGGGTTTGTTTTAAGTATTCATCACCCTGTAACATGTCTTTTGCCCATTGTGTTACTTTTGGCGCAATAGCCAGTTTTTTTGGTGATAATCCCCTGAAAATGGAAGTGTTTAAGATTGAAATAGCCGTTTTTACATAATGTTTTTTAGGCTCACTTACGTTAAAGAAGGTGCGGATACTGTTTTGAGACATGTATTCATCATTCCCAACACCGACAGGAATAATCAATTGATGGGCAAGGTCATGTGCCAACTGTAATACAATTTTATTGTTCCATTGCCATTCGTGCACGGGGATAAAAAAATAATTTTCAGGGTTTAATTCCTGCTGGATCAAGACGTGGTTAAAATCGTGTACCTGCTTTAAACTCAGTTCCTCATTGTAAAAAGAAAACGGAGAAATGCTTTCTATGCTTTTGAATTGAGCCCTTGATTTGTGTACGGCCAACCAGGCTAATTTTGTTTTCTGCGCAGCTTCCGGAGCATATTTGCCCTGATCGCTGTGGTTAAAACCGATGCGCCCTTTGTTAATCGTAGCCCATGGGTGACCGTCCATCTGGTGTTCGATGATTTGGTAATCGGAATTAGCCAATTCATCAGCAGTTAACCTGCCTTTTTCGTGGATATAGGCATCGGCATATAATGTATTTAGCGTTTCTTCGATGAAATGGGCGAGGGTAAAGGGTTTTATGCCAAAAGTTTGCTGTAATTCAGTATAAAATGCAGGTGCATTATTTACAGGCACACTTTCTCCATTTACAAATTTTTTGATACGCTGTTTATCAATATGAAGATAGTCTAATGCACGTTGCTGACCAGAGAAAGTATAATAGATATGCTCAGAATCTGTAGCGAGACGGAAATTAGAATTTCCTCTTTCATCAGTATTGATCAGCGTTGGCTCAGCTAATTTTTCGTGCATCAACTCTACGATCGATTTTGCAATATAGTTGAGGTTTACCTTATCCCAAACTTCTTTTTTTAAAGGTTTTATCTGATTGAAATTGTTGTAGTTCATGGTGTTTAATTTTTTAAGTTGTTAGTCCAGATTTGCAACCTGGACTTTCGTATTCCGGATTTAGAATCCGGTTCTGTATGTTAGGGATTTGTAATCCCGACCAGTTAAAGAAATCGTCATTCCCAACTCGATTGGGAATCTTAATGCAATAATCTTTAAGATTCCAGCCTGTGCGGGAATGACAGCCGCCGTTATGGAATCTGTCAATGATAGCCTATCGAAGGACCTCCTTAAAGCCAGTAAATTGTACCTCTGTGTTTGCCAATTCGTTTTCTTGCTCTTCATTATTTACGCTAAACTGCTGGAAAGCAATCCGTTTTTCTACCGGATATATTTCGAAACCTAAAATGGCGTTGATAATAGATGCATTGCGATAAGCACCCATACCCAGATCTGGTGTTACGAATCCATGCGTATGCAATTCTGCATTTTGAACAAAGATTTCATTCCCGTTTACATCAATGGCATAATTGCGGTGTACCTGAAAAAGTCCGTCTGTATTGCGTGCAATACGGTCATTAATGGCTGATAAAAAGCCTGGTTCGTTATATTTATAACCTGTAGCCAATACCACAGCATCAGTGTAAACCGTAAAATCCTTCTCGCTTTCTGTATGGTAAAAATCAAGCTGATAGCTCCCGTCATTATTTACCGTTAGGTTATTCAACTGGCAGTTCGGCATCAGTTCGGCGTTAATTTTTTCTCCATCAACACTCAATTCGTAAAGTTTATCGAAAATCTGATTAATCAGTTCGAAATTTATCCCTTTAAATAAAGAATTTTGTTTACTTAAAAGTTGTTTCCGTTTTACATCATTCAAATTATAAAAGTGATCTACATATTCCGGCGAGGTAAGTTCCAGTGTTAATTTCGAATATTCCATAGGGAAGAATCGGTCTGGACGTGTAAACCATTTCAATTTTAATCCATTTTCAGTTTCAGGCAAAAGATCGTAGAAAATTTCGGCAGCACTTTGTCCTGAGCCGATAATCGTTACGGTTTTTTGCTTCAATAGTGTAGGTTTGAACTTTAAATATTCTGAAGAGTGTATCGCATTTTTGTGTTCAGTTGGATGAATAAAATCGGGCACTTTCGGCCCTGTGCCTGTTCCGAGTACGATTTTCTTTGTCAAAATGATTTCTGTTGATCCTGTTGCCTGGTCAATTTTTTCTACCTGATAAACACCGTCAACATAATTGATATGGCTTACTTTTTGTCCAAACTGGCAGTTTTTAAGGTGCGTGATTGCCCACTTACAATAAGCATTATATTCTTTGCGCAGCACAAAAAAATCTTCCCTTATGTAGAATTTATAAAGGCGATCGGTTTGCTTTAAATAGTTTAAAAAGCTGTATGGACTGGTTGGATCAGCCATGGTAACCAGATCGGCCATAAAAGGGACCTGCAAAGTGGCATCGCTCAACATCATGCCAGGGTGCCAGTTAAACTCGCTCGCCTGATCTAAAAACAACGTAGATACACTGTTGATGGGGGCACATAAAGCCGCCAAACCTAAATTGAAGGGACCGATTCCAATCCCTACTATATCATATATTTTCTGTTCCTGCATTATATTTCCTCCGTTTCAAATTGTGCTGTTTTCAACATGGCATAAGCTTTGGCTTCAGGAAATTTGTCCCAGTACCAATCGCGGTAACAGAAAGTTAGGTTGGCCATTTTATAAGGCATTTGGATCACTTTTTCTAATTTAAAGCCTAGTCTGGTTACAAAAATGTGCATCGCACGACTTTCTACTGCTGCTTCGCCGATGCATTTACCTACTTCGGGTTGTTCAAAAATGAAATCCATTAAAGCCTGGCCGGTTTCGAAACTGAATTTTTTATCCTTATCGGTAGGAGCAATCAATAAATGTGCACCGTAATCGGTAGTTAAAGCTTCGTAGCAGGCACCCACGCCATCACGCATGGGCCAGTAGGGTTCTATGGTAAAGGTAGGTTCGCCATTAATTTCGCCGATAAAACTGTGCGAGGCATCGTTCGGCAATAAGGTTCTGTAAAATAACTCCAGGCCTTTAATCGGTCCATCCATCTTCCAGATAGGTTTGGCATGTTCCTGGTTAAACCAATCGTGAACCATTTCCAGATCGCGGTCAATATTAAACGGACGGATGTTGATTGTTACATTTTCTTTGGGAAAAAACCTGCTGTACAATACTTCATTGGTTTTTGGTTTGATCAGGTTTTCGGAGAAAAAATATTTAGATAACGGATTTGGAAACTCACGGTAAATAGCCGGATTATCGATAGGCGCACTGGCTTCATCAATATTGCAAAGATTGGTTAGCAGGTTACCCTTTACTTCCCAGCTACGACGGTTGATGATGTAATCAACCAAACCGGTGGTATCGCTGTTCTCGAATTGTTTAAACTCCAGATAAACGAGATCGATCAAGGTTTTCTCATCGGCGAGGTTGTTGCTTGCAATGGCATTTACCATACCTAATATGTTGTTGATGAGTAGGTAATAGGTCAATTTAGGAATAATGTATTCGTTCGGAACAATCGATCCGCTTTCGGTAGCAATTCCTGGGTAAACAGTTTGTAATGCTTCTGCTTTGGCATCACTAAAGAAATAACCTTGGTTATCCCTGAAATAAAGTTTGGCAGGATAATAATCTTTATCCAGTTCTACCATCACATTTTGTTGGTGAAACTCAAAAGCCATCCCAAAATTGTTGTAAAGGCCAACAATCGGCGATACACAAAGGTGGAGGTATTGTTTAAACCAGTTTACGGCAGTATAAGCAAGCGTTTTGTTTTTGCTGATGGATGCTTCTTCGATTACATGGACAATCCTCGGTTTTTGGCCCAATAAACCATCCTGACAAAGCGCTGCCAATAAACTTACATTTTTGCCAGCATCTTCTCCTTTGAAAGGATTATGCCTGATGCTGATGTTAAATCCATCAATCGTTTCGCCATTATAATTTACGGTGATAAATGCTGGGTCGGTAATGAATTCAATTTCTGGGAATTCGGCTTTGGCTGACTTACCATATTCTGTTTTCAAAAGTTTACTTACATCGTAACCGCGGTGAAGTTCCCGAACCAGGTTAACCCTTTCTGAATTGGTTATTTTTACATGTAATGAAAATTTAAGCATCCAATCACTCGATACATTGTAAACCGTTCTTACGGAAGATGTTGGTGTGTACAATTCTCCTAAATACCCCAAAAAGAACAGTAGGTTTTCTTTCTGCATCGCTTTTACATGGGGAAGAGTAAGCAGATGCTGAGCCTCCCATGGGTGCATGGGTACCACTTTATAATCTGGATTTTGATCGAGCAAACTAATGATTTCTGCATGACTGTTATCTAGCAATTCTAATCTGAAAAGATCTGTCATGTCAAAACCTTCTGCATTTTTCTCACTAATGTTGTCTGCTGCAATTAAAAAATACGCCAGCCGGAACTTTCCCTGTGTTTCTGGTGAAAATTTGAAAAGTTCTTCCTGATTGTTAAAACCAGCTCTTCCTTTAGGTAGGGGATGGGCGTTATGACCTAAAATCAAAGATTGTTCCGCCTCAATAAAACTCATTTTAGCAAAATTTACCGGTTTACCATTTTGCTTAAAATAAGAGAGAAATGCTTCAAGGTTTTCTACACTGTTGGCTAAACGTTGATTTACGATATTGGCATCTGCATCCGGGAATTCGTCTGCGCTGAATTGAATGGCCAGTTCCATAAACCTGTAAATGCTGATCGGATTGATTACATCAGTGGCAATATTCCGCTCAATTACCGGAAAATTAAACACATGGCGACCGCTATCCGCATAAAATTTTAACGGAGCGTACACTTCGAAACCAATGGGGTTGAAATCGAACCTGATATGCAAACGATTGGCTGTAGTAAACAGGTAATCGGCAAGGGGCGCATCGTATTTAGGGATACCTACATAACGGCTCCAGTTGGGAAATTCTCTGCAGTAACTGTTTAGTAGGGCGTTAAAGTTAGTTTCTTCTGAAATCTGCTGAAACTTGGTTGAGTCTAACATATTCGTTTCCATGTTTTTTAATGATTTTAATAATGTTTTCGATATCGCTAATGGTGGTTAGCGGGTTAAGTAGGGTAAACTTGAGGTAGAATTGTTGGTTAATTTTGGTTCCGGCAACTAAGGCCTTTCCTTCGTTAAACATGGCTTTTTTAATGTACTGGTTCATTGCGCAGACATCCAGGCGTACATTTTTTGGCTGGTAACGGAAAACCAGGGCGCTGATGTCTGATTCATTCATCAGTTCAAAATCGCTGTCGAAATTTAAGCGGTCGGCAATTTGGGCAGCGGTTTCGATAATCGTATCAAAATAGCCCCCCAGTTTGTTTCTGCCCATCATCCTGAGCGTAAACCAGAGTTTCAAAGCATCAAATCTGCGGGTCGTTTGTATCGATTTGTTCACCTGGTTCGGCAAACCATCTTCATCATGATCTTTAGGGTTTAAATAATCAGCGTGGTGTGTAATCAGGTTGAAAAAGTTTTTATCGCGTACGAGAAAACCGCTGCTGCTTACCGGCTGGAAGAACGATTTATGATAATCAACGGTAACCGAATGCGCGAGTTCGATACCATTGAGTAAGCCTCTATATTTGTCTGTCAGCAATAGTCCACAGCCATAAGCCGCATCAATATGGAACCAGGTATTGTATTTTTGACTTATAAATGCAAGTTCTTTAAGCGGATCAATATTTCCGAAGTCGGTAGTGCCTGCTGTACCTACAATGGCAATCGGAATATTGCCCTGAACCATTTCCCGCTTAATGGCATCTTCCAGTAAAATGGTATTCATTCTGAAACTGCGGTCGGTTTTGATTTTGATCACCGATTTTTCGCCCAAACCCAACAGCGAGGCATTTTTCTGGATACTGAAATGTGCTTTTTCAGAAACAAATATTCTGAAACGGGAAGATTCCTGGGGTAATCCCTCAACTTTAATATTGTGATTTAATGCGGTAATGGAATAGTGATCGCGGGCCAGTAAAAGTCCCATTAAATTGCTCTGGGTGCCACCGCTGGTGAAAATACCGTCAGCATTTTTGCAGTAACCAATCTGATCGCAGGTCCATTCGATTAATTTTTGCTCAATTAAGGTACCGCCGGCACTTTGATCCCAGGTATCAATGGACGAATTAATGGCGGAAATCATCACCTCGGCAGCTACAGCGGGAATTACAATCGGGCAGTTTAAATGGGCAATATAGGCAGGATGGTGAAAGGCAACCGCATGACTAGTGTAAAGTTGTTCAACTTCTCTAAGTAAAGCATCATAGTTGTCGTGCGTTTTTTCAAATTCAATCGAATCAAACAGAGGCCTTAATGTCGAGGGCGATACGCCACTAAAGGGTTGTTGGTTGTTGTTGAGGAACTTTTTTACCGCCTGGGTAACTTTTCCCATCGCATGCAGGTATTCTGCTTCATTTTCGTGGTGAAAGATTTCCTTGGTCGGACTTTCCGTAAGGAAATCAATGAGTTCATGTTTTTCTAGGTCTGATGTAAACATTTTTTTTTAATTTTTCAAAAAGTCAAGGTTAAAAGCAATAAAATTATAGGACATTACAAGCCCATACTTTTTAAATAACATTTGGTGGGTTCGGCTAAAACAAAGGAGCAGTTTCGAGTATAATTCTGACTGCTAAGGTATATTTTTATTTAGATTGATTAAAAATAATATTTAAATTATTTTTAATCAATCGTTGGTAACTGGTTAACTCATGCGTACTTAACCGTTTTAGTGTAAGAAAAGATAAAAAAATAAGATTTTTATTTGGATTTAATCTAAATAAATTATTGCTTTGCGCAAAAAATAATACCAATACACACCAAATAAATAAAAATGAAAAATCTATACTTAATCGCAATCCTGATCGGTGGATTTATCTTTACCGGTAAAGCGCAAACAGTTACCGGAAAGGTAATGGGCGAAACTGCTCCGCTCGCGGGGGCAAACATTAGAGTTGAAGGTAAAAATACTTCGGCTACAACGGCTGCTGATGGTAGCTTCGAACTCAAGCTAACCGAAGGTTCTTATCAATTACAGGTAAGTTATGTAGGGTATACTACCGTACTACAGAAAGTGAGTTTGTCTAAAGATCAGACCGTTAATCTGACTCTTAATTTAAGCCCTACCGCTAATATGCAAGAGGTTGTGGTCGTTTCATCGCGTAAGCCGACCAAAATAAGTGAGATACCTGGTACCGTTTGGGTAGTAGATGGTGCAAAAATTCAGGAACAGGCCAGAGCCGGAATCCCACTTAAACAGACTTTGGCGCAATTGATTCCGAGTCTGGATGCCGGCCCTGAAGGGCGTACCAATTACGGGCAGAACCAACGCGGCAGAGATGCATTGGTGATGATTGATGGGGTATCGTTAAACAGTACACGTGGTGTAAGCCGTCAGTTCGAATCAATCGATCCATTTAATATCGAGAGAATTGAGGTTTTATCGGGTGCAAGTGCTGTTTATGGCGGTGGTGCAACAGGGGGAATCATCAACATTATCACTAAAAAAGGGCAGGACAGTCAGCCGAGTTTTACCACACAGGTTGGTGTACGCAGTGGTTTGAAAGAAAAAAGCGATCATGACGTACGCGTAGCACAGGCTATTTCTGGCGGAAGTAAAGATTGGAACGGGCGCATTGGCATGGCTTTCCAAAAAAACAATGCAGCCTATGGCGCAGATGGAAAGCAGATTTTTACTGACATTACCCAAACCGATTTACAGTATAACCAATCGTTTGATTTTTTCGGAAGCACCGAATTTAAATTAACTGATTACCAGAAGCTATCTGTAAATGCCCAATATTACAATTCGGGTTACCGTGGCGATAAAGACCTTTTCCTAGGCGCAAATTATGGTGGATTATTATCCAATCCATCGCTCTTAGAAATGAGAAATGGTTACTCATCAGATGTTGACCCAAAAACAAACAGAGCCAATATCAATGCAAATTACCAGGCAAGCGATATTTTAGGCGGACAAACTTTGTATGTACAAGCAGCTGCAAGGAATGAGCAGTTCAGCTTTCACCCATTCCCGGGGCAAGCAGCTATACCACAGCGACTTTACAGTGGTTCATCCATCCAAAATACTAATTATAGTGCCTTAAAACTGGTATTAAACAAAGATTGGAACAGATTAAATCTTACTTATGGTATTGATGCAGATAACGAGAATTTTAACGCGCAGCAAGCCTTGTTTGATAGAGCAAAAGCCTTTGCATCTGGTGGTTTAAACAATACTACAGTCGCTACTATTGCACGTTATCCAAACTTTAGGGTAAATGGTTTATCTGGTTTCTTACAGGCGCAGGTTAAAGTAACAGCCTTTTTAAGCTTGTCGGGAGGTGTGCGTCAGCAACGTATGTTTGTTAAAGTTGGCGATTTTGTAGGTACCACCGCTTCAGTACCTTTGGCTTATGGTGTAGGCAGAACTGCTACGGCCATTGCTGGTGGTGAAAACCATTACGATGTAAATTTATTAAATGGTGGCTTAGTATTTAAAATTAACACGGCTCAACAGGCATGGGTTAATTTCTCGCAAGGTTTTAACCTGGCAGATCCGGCTAAATATTACGGACAGGGTACTTATACCTTAGTGGGTACCAACTATAATTTAGGCAACTCAATTAATGTTGCAAGTTCTCCTTTAACCGGTATTAAAACAGAACAGTACGAAGCAGGTTACCGGTACCGCACTGGTGTATTTAATGCTCAGGTAGCTGGTTTTTATGCCTTATCTGATAAAAATGTAAAAACCAACAGTACATTCAATATTGAAGTTTTTGATGAAAATGTAAGAAATTTAGGTATTGAAGGTTCATTATCTTTAAACCTGAAAAATGGTTTTGAAGCTGGTGTAAACGGTTTGTACATCAAAACACAAAAACAAAATGCCGATGGTACATGGTCATTACAGGATGTAACTGTTGCAAGTCCGTCAAAAATTGCAGGTTATCTGGGGTACAACGGAAAAGTTTTTGGAATAAAAGCACAGGCTTTCCACTCATTTGATTCGAAAGGTTATGCTACAGTTGGAAATCTTGTGGTACAAAATGAGTTAAAAGGCTTTACCACTGTTGATTTATTAGGATCAGTAAAGTTATTTACCGGAAGTTTATCATTTGGTGTACAAAACCTGTTGAACAAAAATTATCAGACCATTTGGAGTCAACGTTCGGTATTTTTGTACCAGTCTTTAGCTAAACCGGAAACATTTTATTATGCTGGCCGCGGGCGCACGTATAATTTAACCTATACGCTTAATTACTAACGGTTCGTCATTCCCAACTTGATTGGGAATCGTAATGCCATAGCTGGACTTGTTGCTTGCACTAAGGTTCCCGCCTGCGAGGGAATGACGATCGCATGAACGAGAAATGCCTCAATTCGGCGCATTTCTCGTTTATTTCTTCTTCAGCTCAATCACTGTAATCTCTGGCCAGATACCAATCCGGCCTGAAAAGCCCAGAAAGCCGAAACCTCTATTTACATTCAAATATCGTCCATTTTTGGTTTTAATGCCCGCCCAATGTTTATAACGGTATTTTACCGGACTCCATTTAATACCAAAAGCTTCGATGCCAAACTGCATGCCGTGTGTATGCCCAGCCAGTGAAAGTTGGATTTTAGAAGGATAATTTTTTACCTGTGCATCCCAATGAGAGGGATCGTGTGATAATAGGATTTTAAAATCGTTGACATTTGTGTTTTGCAAAGCTTTGTTTAAGTCTCCACGTTCTCCAAAACCTATTCCCCAGTTTTCTATTCCTGCCAGGATAATCTTTTCTCCATTTTTATGCAGTTCTACATGCTCATCCAACAAAAGTTTAAACCCCAGTTCTTTGTGGTATGCTTTTAACTGGCTTAAATTCCGGATTTTATCGGCTTCGCTTGGCCATTTAATGTAATCGCCATAGTCGTGGTTACCTAAAACAGAAAACTGTCCGAAAGGGGCTTTAATCTGTGAGAAATGGCTGATGTAAGGCACAATCTCTGATGAGGCATTGTTGACCAGATCACCTGTAAAAACAAATAAATCGCTTTTCTGCGCATTGATCATATCGATGCCTTTTTGCACGGCTTTTGGGTTGGTAAAACTTCCCGCATGTACATCCGAAATCTGGGTCAGCGTAAAACCATCAAAACTTTCAGGCAGATCATCAAAATACAAAGTGTGTTTAATTACACGATAGGCATATTTCCCCTGGGTAATGCCGTAAGCAAACAGGGCAATGGTTAAGCAAAACATAGCAAAGGCAAAATCAACCCAATAGTTGCTGCGGCCAGTAATATGGAATCCGCCAGGCTCAAAATTGGTGGATAAGCTGATTAATAGGCGGTAAACATCGCCAAGCAACAGAAAAAAAGCGAAGACAAGTTCTGAAGCAAAAACAATCAGAAAAGCATGACTGACGATCTGGAAAAATTTATTGATGCCCTGAATCCGCATCTGCTGAATGGCAAAAAATAAGGCAAAAGTTAAACCGATAATAAACACCCAAAAAATTGGACTCAGTAAACTGGATTGATTGATGGTGCCCAGGCCCGATAATACGTAGGCATTTAAGGCAAAAAATATAATTGCAACTAATAGAAGCGGCAATAGATTGAGTTTTCTTTTCATTATTAGAAATCTGTAAATCAGAATAGAGGGTAAAAATAGAATTTAAACGCCCATAATTACCTACTGTTACGATTAGCGGTTATTTTTACGTTCGTTTGATTAAAGCAATTATTGTTATTATGCATTATATTTATGAATATGATAGTATGTTGAATTAAAATCAACTTCCTGTTGCATATTTTATAATTTACTTTCTTTTATTAGCTTTGTGCGAATATGCTGTCCAAAAAAACAAAATATGCTATCAAAGCGCTTGTTGCGCTGGGCAAAAATTTAGATAAACCACCAATGCAGATTTCGAAAATTGCAGAGGAGGAGCATATTCCGAAAAAATTTCTGGAGCAAATTCTACTCGATCTTCGCAACGCTGGCTTTTTATACAGTAAAAAAGGTGCAGGCGGAGGTTATAGCCTTAACAAAAAACCAGAAGAGATTTTATTGGTACACGTAATGCGTGTAACCGACGGACCAATTGCGATGGTTCCATGTGCAAGTTTAAACTTTTACCACAAATGTGATGAGTGTGTAGATGAGAAAACCTGCGGAATCAGAAGTGCCTTTATCGACGTAAGGGATGCTACACTTAAGGTTTTAACCGAAACCAGCATTGCCGATGTAATTGGCCGTGAGGATAACCTGAAAATCGGTATCGTTAATTTATAGTATTTATTTCTACATATAATTCGTCATGCTGAACTCATTTCAGCATCTATTACGATATGGTTTCGACCATCCAGATTTTAAATAATCCCAAATTCATTTATTGAATTTGGGATTATTTTTTGGAAATGAAAGTTCAGTTTTTCATGGGGGTGTTCAGTCCCGCTCCATTTTATTCCAATGCTAATTTAGTGCCGATTTATCGGTAAAGGATCGGAATGTTCACTTCATCGGGTTTACTTAACAGAGATAGTAGCACAATTTGGGAGCAGGCATCGTAGGTTTCGAAACCTGCGAGGTATAAAATCAAGGTTCTTTAGCTTATCACTTAGCTGTTCTAAAGTGACTTAGGTGGTCGATATTATTTTGAAAAGCAGTGTTCTGTGTACTTTCGGTTACGATATTCCTGCTACCGCTGCAAGTCCTCGCTCGTAACTCGCTGTGGGCTTTCCGCTATATCAGGTTTATTTAACTGAAGGCTGTAGTGCTTAGGCTTTCTAACTATACGGATGAAAAAACGATAATTCTGCGTTAGGGATTGTAAGGGTTTAGTGCCGATCCTTCATCGGTACCGGAGCGAAGCAAAGCCCGACCCTTTCCCGATTTTTCATCGGGATTAGGGGAACGCCCAAATCAGTTGGCAATTATTGGTTAGCAATTGGCAGTTTTCAGCTACGTTTACTTCTATTATAAACCTCGCAGGTTTTAAAAACCTACGAGGTTTAACAGCATATCGTAAATTTTTTCATAATAAATTACGACTATTCCTATATACTTTATATATTTGGCGTATGAACTTCAATTTTATACCTAACCAGTTAACCGCTAAGCAAATGATGTACTGTTGTTGTAAAACACAGTAACAGGAGCCTACAGATAATTTTATGTATAAAATATGGAATGCTTCTCGGTAACAGGGAGGCATTTTTTGAATAAAGCTAACAACATATATGCAAAGTTTCAGAACAGAACTCGAAAATCCGATCGTCGAGCAGGACATCATCGATTTAGAGAATAAGATTAAAGCTTTTAGAGATGGAACTATCCACGACGAAAAGTTTAGGAGCCTTCGTTTGGCCCGGGGTGTTTACGGACAAAGGCAGCCGGGCGTACAGATGGTGCGTATTAAACTGCCATTTGGAAAGGTAACTTTTAAGCAATTATTGCGTATTGCCGATATTGCCGATGAGTATGGAAGTGGCAACCTGCACTTAACTACGCGTCAGGATATCCAGATCCATTATGTGAGTTTAGACCGTACGCCGGAGCTTTGGGCCAAACTGGAACAGGATGATATTACCCTTCGTGAAGCCTGTGGAAATACAGTACGTAATGTAACGGCTTCTCCAAACTCGGGTATTGATGCAGAAGAGCCTTTTGATGTTTCGCCTTATGCACAAGCGGTATTTGCGTACTTTTTGCGTAACCCGATCTGTCAGGAAATGGGCCGCAAGATTAAAATCTCCTTTTCTTCAAGCGATAGGGATACCGCTTTCAGCTACATTCACGATTTAGGTTTTATTCCAAAAATTAATGAAAATGGCGAGCGTGGATTTAAAGTGTTATTTGCTGGCGGTTTGGGCGCACAGCCATTTTTGGCTAATGCTGTTCACGAGTTTTTACCTGAAGATCAGCTAATTCCGTTTACTGAATCTGTTCTTCGTGTTTTCGATCGTTATGGCGAACGCAGTAACCGTAACAAAGCACGTTTAAAATATCTGGTTCAAAAATTAGGTTTAGAAGAAGTTTTACGTTTGGTTGCTGAAGAGCGTATTGCCAATAAAGTAAAAACTTTTAAGATAGATCTTAATACCGTTCCACAGCCAACTTTGCCTCTAGAGCAGGAATATCAGGCAGTAGAAATATTAAACGAAGCCCATTATAAACACTGGTTAGCCACCAATGTAATTGAGCAAAAACAAGCCGGGTTTTATGGCGTTTACGTAAAAGTTCAGGTGGGCGATATTAAAACAGATAAAGCAAGGGCTTTCGTTGATGCCATCAGGTTATATGTGGCCGACGAAATCAGGATTACCCAGAACCAGGGCTTATTATTAAAATTTGTGCGTAAGGAAGCATTACCTTCATTATATGCTGCATTAAATAAAATTGGTTTTACCACGGCGGGCTTTGACAGTTTGGCTGATATTACCACCTGTCCGGGTACTGATACTTGTAACTTAGGTATTTCGAATTCGATGACGCTTGCTGAAGTTTTGGAAGAGGTGATTTATACCGATTTTCCGGAGTTTATTTACGAGAAAAACATCAAGATCAAAATCAGCGGTTGTATGAACTCTTGCGGTCAGCATGGTTTGGCTGAGATCGGTTTCCACGGAAGTTCGGTAAAAGCCGAAGGAAAAGTGGTTCCGGCTGTTCAGGTGATGCTTGGTGGCGGTACTGTTGGTAACGGTGTTGGCCGTGTCGCAGAACGTGTAATTAAAGTGCCTTCTAAAAGAGCAACAAGTGTTTTACATTTCATTTTAAATGATTTTAAAGCGAATAATCTGGAAGATGAAAACTTTCACCAATATTATGATAGAAAAGGAAAAGACCATTTTTATCAACTGCTAAAACCTTTGGCTGATTTAACCAACCTGCAGACAGAAGAATTTGTAGACTGGGGGCATGTTGAAGAATTTGTAACCGCAATTGGTGTTGGTGAATGTGCTGGTGTAGTGATTGATTTAGTGGCTACTTTATTGTTAGAAGCTGACGAGAAATTCGGTTGGGCAAAGCAAAACTTAGATAAAGGTGCTTATGCCGATGCCATTTACCATACCTACAGCACATTTGTAAGTGCAGCGAAATCTTTATTATTGGATAAAGGGGTGAACAGCAGCACACAGGTTGGTGTGATCCGTGAGTTTGATAACCACTATGTAGAAAACGGAGAGTTTAATTTACCAACCAACTTCTCAGACCTGGTTTTACAGATCAATAAAAACGAGCCAACAGCTGAGTTTGCACATAAATATTTCGAAGAAGCCAATCAATTTTTAAACCAGATTAAGGAAAAAAGAGCGGTATTGTCGAAATGAGATTTGAGACAATAGATATGGGATCTGAGAAAGCAGACGCCAAGCGACAAACAACTCTTCGTCCAGTCATTCAAAATTCAATAATTAAAAAGAAACATGGTTAATCAAAATATAGAATCAAGAATTACCCTTTTAGGCGCAGGTCCTGGCGATCCGGATCTATTAACGTTAAAAGGGGTGAAGGCTTTGCAAACTGCTGATGTGGTGTTGTACGATGCTTTAACCAACGAAGCTTTATTAGAGCATGCTCCGGCAGCAGCCATTAAAGTTTATGTAGGAAAACGTTCAGGTGAACATTCTTATCCGCAGGATACCATCAATAAACTAATGATTGATTATGCTTTAAATTACGGACATGTTGTGCGTTTAAAAGGTGGCGATCCGTTTGTTTTTGGCAGGGGATATGAGGAGTTGGATTATGCCGCATCATACAGCATTCCGGTAAGTGTAATTCCGGGTATTTCGAGTTCGATCGGTGTACCGGGTTTACAACAGATCCCGGTTACACACCGTGGCATGAGCGAAAGCTTTTGGGTAATTACCGGAACTACTACTTCCGGAGAAGTATCTGCCGATATTTATCAGGCAGCACAATCTAAAGCTACGGTATTGGTACTGATGGGACTCAAAAAACTGTCAAAAATTGTAGAGATTTTTAAAGCGGCAGGCAAACATAATTTACCAACTGCAGTGGTTCAGAACGGATCGGCAGAGGATGAAAGATTGGTTGTTGGTGTAGTTGAAACTATAGAGCATTTGGTGCAGCAAGAAAATATTAAAGCACCAGCTTTATTAATTTTTGGCGAAGTTGTATCATTACATCCATCATTTAAGAAATTAATTAAACAATATGCAAGTATTGCCTAACCAACCTGATAATGCAAGATCTTTTTCGGAAGAAGAAAAAGGTAACCAGCTCTTTCCAGTTTTTGTAAAGCTGAACAAGCTGCGTACATTATTAATCGGAGCAGGCAATATTGGGCTGGAGAAATTAACGGCGATTGTAAATAACAGCCATAGTGCTACCATTACCATCGTGGCAGAAATAATTTCGCCCGAAGTTTATGCACTTATTGCAAATTATCCTCAGATAAAGGTAAAGCAGAAAAGTTTTGATATCAACGATCTGGATAATATCGATATCGTTTTTGCCGCAACCAACAATTACATTTTAAATGACGAGATCAGGAAGGTGACGCACGAGCGTGGTTTGTTGATTAATGTGGCTGATAAACCGGAACTGTGCGATTTCTATCTGGGATCAATCGTTCAGAAAGGCGATTTAAAGATTGCGATTTCTACCAATGGTAAATCGCCAACCATTGCCAAACGTTTAAAGCAGATTTTAAATGAGGGTTTACCAGCAGAGCTGGATGAAACCCTGCAGAACATGAGTGCTTTGCGCCAGACCTTAAACGGCGATTTTTCTGCAAAGGTTAAAAAACTGAACAAGGTTACCCAAAGTTTGATCAATCCTAAAAAAAGCTTTGCTGAGCGGAATATTAAATGGTTGATCTGGGTGGCGTCCGTTTTATTGATCGGAGCAATCGGACTTTCGCTTTGGAATACCGAACCTGAATTTCAGACATTTTTGATCAATATCGATCCATTATTCTATTGGTTTTTAGGTGCCGGGTTTTTATTCGCATTAATAGATGGTGCAATCGGGATGTCGTATGGTGTTACTACTGCATCGTTCTCATTAGCGATGGGTTTACCTCCTGCATCGGCAAGTATGGCCATCCATATTTCTGAGGTAATGAGCAATGGTATTGCCGGCTGGATGCATTACCGCATGGGCAACGTAAACTGGAAACTTTTTAAGATATTAATCCTCCCAGCAATTGTTGGTGCGGTATTAGGTGCCTACATTTTATCTTCATTAGAGCACTATAGCAGTTATGTTAAGCCGGTTGTTGCCGTTTATACCTTGTTTTTAGGGGCTGTTATTCTAATGAAAGCCTTTAATATTAAAAGGAAAAAAGCCGATCAGAAAATCAAGAAAATTGGTTTATTGGGTTTTTTAGGTGGTTTTATCGATGCGGCCTTCGGTGGTGGCTGGGGATCGATCGTTTTATCGAGCTTAATTGCCGGTGGACGTCACCCTTTGTTTTCATTAGGAACCGTAAAAATCAGCCGTTTTTTTATTGCCACTTTAAGTTCGCTTACCTTTTTTACCATGTTGGGCGGCAAACACTGGGAAGCTGTAGTGGGTTTAATTATCGGTAGTGCAATTGCATCGCCGATCGCTGCCAAAGTATCGAACAAAATTTCGGCAAAAACCATTATGGTAGCTGTTGGAATTATCGTAATGATTGTGAGTTTGCGCAGTGTGATTATGTTTATTTTAAAATTAATTTAGTGATGGACAACCTAGAGGAGATAAAAGCAGCACTGGCGGGTTTAAATACAATTGATAAATTGAAGTTTTTGGCCGCTCAATATACCGATCGCATTATATTTTCGACCAGTTTTGGTTGGGAAGACCAGGCCATTACCCATTTGATTTTTGCTAACAATATACCGATAAAGGTTTTTACTTTAGAAACCGGACGTCTTTTTCCAGAAACCTATTACGTTTGGAACCGTACATTAGAAATTTATAACAAACCCATTTATGCCTATTATCCGCAAAATGAGCTGTTGCAGGATATGGTGAATACAAAAGGCCCGAGCAGCTTTTACGAATCGGTAGAAAATAGAAAAGAATGCTGTTACATTCGTAAAATTGAACCCTTAAAAAGAGCATTAAATGGGAACGAAATCTGGATAACAGGCATCAGGGCTGATCAAAGTGCCAACCGTGAAGATATGCACGATTTAGAATGGGACGAAGGTAACCAATTGATTAAATTCCACCCAATATTTGATTGGACCTTGGATGATGTGAAAACCTATATTAAAGAGAATAACATTGTGTACAATACCTTGCACGATAAAGGTTTCCCGAGCATAGGCTGCGCCCCGTGTACAAGAGCAGTACAACCAGGTGAAGATTTTAGGGCCGGAAGATGGTGGTGGGAAGACCAGAGCAAAAAAGAATGTGGTTTGCACGCAGCTTCTTGAAGGAAGAAGTAAGATCGGAGATGGAAAATGGGGTTTAAACCTTTCAACTTTCAAACCTTCCAAAAATTAACAACAACAACAAAGACAACACTTAATAATGAGTACATATAATTTTGATTATTTAGACGAACTGGAGGCCGAAGCGATTCACATTTTGCGTGAAGTAGCAGGGCAGTTTGAAAAACCGGCCCTGTTATTTTCTGGGGGAAAGGATTCAATTACTTTAGTTCGTTTGGCAGAAAAAGCTTTTCGTCCGGGGAAATTTCCTTTTCCTTTGGTACACATAGATACCGGCCATAATTTCGAAGAAACCATTACTTACCGTGATCAAATGGTAGAGAGAATTGGCGAAAAATTAATTATTGGTTCGGTGCAGGAATCTATCGATCAAGGTAAGGTTGTGGAGCAGATTGGTAAAAATGCCAGTAGAAATGCTTTACAAACCGTAACCTTGCTTGATACTATTGCAAAATACCAGTTTGATGCCTGCATTGGCGGTGCTCGCAGGGACGAAGAAAAAGCTAGAGCAAAGGAGCGTATTTTCTCAGTTCGCGATGAATTCGGTCAATGGGACCCAAAACGCCAGCGCCCTGAACTCTGGAACATCTACAACGGTAAAATCCATAAGGGAGAAAATATTCGCGTATTCCCGATCAGTAACTGGACAGAATTAGATGTATGGAACTATATCCGCAGGGAGAAAATCGATCTGCCAAGTATTTATTTCTCTCACGAACGCGATTGTATTACCCGCAATGGACAATTGATGGCTGCTTCTCCGTTTTTAAATATGGATGATGAGGATATTGTTGAACGCAAACAGGTTCGTTTCCGTACGGTTGGCGATATGTCTTGCACTGCTGCAGTTGAATCGGATGCCATTCTGATTGATGATATTATTTCAGAAATCAGTGCCTCTAAAATTTCAGAGCGTGGCGCCCGTATGGATGATAAAGTTTCTGAAGCCGCAATGGAAGACAGGAAAAAGGGAGGATATTTTTAGGGAGTATCAAGTAGTGAGTATCAGGTAGCAAGATTGTGACCCACTTTAATAAACCTTAAAATAATTCAAGTAAATAGTATTAATTAGCAAACCTGTTAAGGTCTTGATATTTGATACTTTTATCTTAATACTACAAATAACATGAACATATTAAAATTTTTCACAGCAGGCAGTGTAGATGATGGTAAAAGTACCTTAATTGGCCGTTTGTTATACGATACAGATTCTATTTTGGCCGATCAGTTAGAAGCTTTACAAAGTTCGAATCGCAAAAACGACGATGGTACAATAGATTTAGCCATTCTTACCGATGGTTTAAGGGCAGAACGCGAGCAGGGTATCACCATTGACGTAGCTTACAAATATTTTCAAACAGAGAAACGTAAATTCATTATAGCCGATACCCCGGGACATATTCAGTATACCAGAAATATGGTTACAGGTGCGTCTACCGCTAATTTGGCTATTATTTTGATTGATGCCCGTAACGGTGTGGTAGAGCAGACCATTCGCCATTCCTATATCGTTTCCTTATTGGGAATTAAACATGTGGTAGTTTGCATCAACAAAATGGACATGGTTGATTACAGCGAAACTGTTTACAGTTCAATCATCGAGAAATACAAAATCCTGGCACAACAATTAAAACTGGCGGATGTAACCTATATTCCGGTAAGTGCATTAAAAGGAGATAATGTGGTGCAGACATCTGAAAACATGGATTGGTACGAGGGTGAAAGTTTACTGCATTTCTTAGAAAAAGTAGATACAGATCACTTAGACCGATCTCAATTGGCACGTATGCCCGTACAATGGGTGGTTCGTCCGCAAACTGAAGAACTGCACGATTACCGTGGTTATGCCGGTCGCATATTGAGCGGAACCTTTAATTTAAATGATAAAGTTACTATTCTTCCTTCAGGAGCCAATTCTATTGTAGAGAAGATTGAGTTTTTCGATCAGGCGCTTGACGCAGCACATGCTGGTCAGTCGGTTATTATCCATTTAAAGGATGATGTAGATATCAGTAGGGGCGATACCATTGTTAATGCATCGGCTTTGCCACAGGAAACAAAACTAATTGAAGCTGATCTGTGCTGGATGGATACCCGTGCATTGGATACCTCGATAATGTATAATATTCAGCATAACAGCAAAATTACTAAATGTAAAATCAGCGAAATTCTGCATAAGGTAGACATCAATACACTAGAGAAACATGCTGCAGAAGAATTTAAGCTGAATGATATTGGTCGTGTGATTGTGAAAACCGCAGATGCCTTAGCTTTTGATTTATACGACGATAACCGTGCAAATGGTTCTGCCATTTTGGTTGATACACGTACTAACCTAACTGTAGGTGCCCTGATGTTCAGAGCGGCAGTTGAGTAGTAGATAAGATGGATGATTTGAGATGTAAAATCAAAATTGATGTGATCGTTATTTCACTCACTAATCCTAAAATCCAACAATCCTGAAAAACTTGATGTAGAGAACCACAACCAAATATAATAATGAAAGCTTTAGATTTATTTAAAGTGAAAGCAATTTCAATGGGATGCCAAATGGTATCCCATTTTTCGTTGTAGGGTTTTTTGTATATTAGGTTATGGAAATGGTTAAAAGTTTTCATCACCTTATTACATTATAAAATTGAAATTCTAATTACAAAACACATGAAAAGAAATCTTTTATACTTCATTTTTGCCGCTGTTCCATTTGTTTTTGCCTGTAACCAATCAGATAAAAAGGCTGATACCGCAAAAAAGGACTCTGTGATTAATCAAACCTGTTATGCCGCTTTCTTCGAAAAAGACAGTGCAGCTATGATTGTAAGAACAATGGCATCTGGTAAAGTAACCGGGTCATTATTGGTGAAATATGCCGATAAACCTGAAAATAATGGTAAAATCGACGGTAAGTTTAGCGGCGACACCTTACTGGTTGATTATCGTTTTAACACGGGTAAAGATACTTCAAAGGCATTTACCAATCCCTTGGCCTTTTTGAAGAAAGATGGTAAACTAATCATGGGCGTTGCACAGATTGAAACCACGCTGGGCAGATCGTATTTTGTTAAAGGCAAACCCATTAATTACGAAGCCGGGAAATTTATTTTTGCAGAAGTGAATTGTAAATAAGTACTCATAGATTTTTTGCCACGGAAACACAGAAAACACGGATCCGTGTTTTCCTCGCTACCCGTCATCCTGAATTTATTTCAGGATCTATCGTGCTAATCTCTTAACTTGTCATCCTGAATGCAGTGAAGGATCTTTAAAGTGCTGCGTTTCATGGTCTGCAGATTCTTCACTGCGTTCAGAATGACAGTAAATAAAAATATTTTAAAATAAATTACTACAATTTCTATAGACTTTATATATTT
>Ga0065714_10064460_pt1 | contig 66400 bp, 63 predicted proteins | sample MisRhiReplicate2_FD_59101 | JGI IMG/M metagenome (GOLD analysis project Ga0065714, IMG submission 59101) | Miscanthus rhizosphere microbial communities from Kellogg Biological Station, MSU, sample Rhizosphere Soil Replicate 2: eDNA_1 v2... | ecosystem: Host-associated > Plants > Roots >...
TTGAGATTGCGGCAGGCGCTCGCCGACACTCCATGAAGCTCGAAACTCCGCCGGTGGATCGTCGTCGCGACTCAGTTTGTAATTGATCTTCTTCTTACCTGACAGTTTGATGTCAGCATTGTAGTAGGGCAGGTGATAGAAGGTGCGCGCACCGAGGACTGCGGCGCTGCTATTGGCGTCGAGCGAGAAGAACCACACTCCGGGAACGCCGTTGTAGTGCACGTAAGTACGTACGTTCAACTCGTGCATCGAACTCAATCCCGGAACAGGTGGAACGTACGGCGGAAACGCGCGAATGTCCCACATCGTGAATGGCGTGATGGCGATCCAGGCATTGCCCCCGTAAGTATCGATCTCCAAAGACGGTGGGACGTATGGCCGGAGCAGGTTTTCCTCGATGCGCCAGTGCATGAAGAGCAATTTGCCCCAGTTCTGGTGCATCACGGGCTGGCCGGGTGGCCGGTGCCGCGCAGCCAGCCGATCTACGTCAGTAACGTTGCGCATGCTTGTCAAACCCAATCAACTATAAAGCCACAAAGACACTAAGACACGAATTCATTTTGTGATTTTGTGCCTTTGTGGTTATGAAAACTTCCGAAACACCTCTTCATGAATCGCCGCGATCGCCTCCGGCGCGACCTTTGGCTTGCGATCGTACGTCAGCAGTCCGTTTATCTCCTGCTCGATGTCAGCCAGTTGCGTGTAGCAGAACCCGGCCAGAAACGGCAACGATCCGATTCCCTTCATCAGGTCGTGATACTTCTCCAGCAACTCTTCCGGCTTCTGAAACGAGTCATAAAACTTGTAAAGCAGATCTCGTTTCTCCGGCGGCACGTTTTCAGGAATCGCCAAAAAGCCACCAACCTCCGACAGCACGATCGGCTGCCCTCGATATCTTGACCCGCGAGCGAACAGCGGTTTATCGACCCACACCTTTGAAGGCAGTTGACCGCCACTCAGCATTTCCTTATATCGTGTCGATAACTTCTCGGCAGTAGGAGTGTAGTCGTGGATGGCGCAAATGTCGGTGATGTCGGTGTGTTCCCAACCATCGTTATCAATTACCGGTCGAGTTGAATCGAGTCGCCGCGTCACCCGGACCATTCGCTCGATGAACGCATATTGTCCAGCATGCTCCTGGCTGAGACCGGGGAACCCCATGCTCTCGTTCACTGGCACCCAGGCAATAATGCACGGGTGGTTAAAGTCGCGCCGCACAGCATCCTGCCACTCCGCGGATAACAACTCTTCCGCCCTCGGCGACCACTCACGCGCGTTTGGCATCTCCTCCCAAACAAGCAGTCCGAGCTTATCGCACCAGTAAAGCCAACGTGGGTCTTCGATCTTCTGGTGTTTCCTGACGCCGTTGAACCCAAACATCTTGATCCAGCCGATGTCCGTTTGCAGTGCTTCATCAGACGGCGCTGTCAGGTAACCTTCCGGCCAAAAGCCCTGGTCGAGAACCATCTTCAAATACGTGGGTTTCCCATTAACCAGCAGCTTTCCTTGTCTCACTTCAATGCCGCGCAGTCCGACATATGAGCCAATCTCATCGAGCAGGTTATTGCCGTCGTAAAGACGAACTTGCAGGTCATAAAGGTGCGGCGACTCAGGCGACCAAAGCTTCGCGTAAGGAAGCGTGATACCGAGCCGGCCGGTTGCAACCGCCGTCTGATCTTCGCCGATCGCGACTCGCTTCCCTTCTTCGAGCACTTCGACTTCAACGCGCCACGAAGCCGACGGCGCATGCAGAAAGACTGTTAACTCGAGCAGATTTCGTTTTGCGTGAGTGATTACTCGAATCTCTTCAATGCGGATTGGCGGCACCGGCTCGAGCCAAACCGTTTGCCAGATGCCCGTCGTGCAATAGTAATCGATGCCCTCGGGCAACCCGGTGAACGATTGTTTCCCGCGAGGCTGCTGCGGATCCTGGCGATCCTCGACTCGAAGCGTCAGACGGTTCTCGCCGCTTCTTAGATAGGGCGCGATATCGAACTGGAAGGGAACGTGGCCGCCACGGTTGTGCCCAACCTCCTGGCCGTTGATCCAAACAGTGCAGGCGTAATCAACCGCTCCAAAGTTCAGCAGCAGATCGCGTTTGTAAAACTCCTCCGGGAGTTCGAAGGAGCGCGCATACCAAACCACCTCGTGGATCGATTTGTCGTTGATCCCGGAGAGCGCGGTTTGATAGCCGAACGGAACGACGATTCGCAGCGGTAAGGTACGCCCGTCAAACCATTCCTCAGTTAATCCGACTCCGGCGTCGTCAAAGGCAAATTCCCATTCGCCGTTCAGGTTGAACCAGATACTGCGTACAAATTGTGGCCGCGGGTATTCAGAGCGGGGGATCTCTTTTCTGTTCAGAATCATGCTACCAAACTAAAAGAACTAAGCCACAAAGTCACGAAGGCACTAAAGCTTGAAACGGCTCATTCTGATTTGTGTCTTGGTGTTCTTGTGGTTGAGATCGTTCGCCACCAACGGATCTCTCTGTATCTTTCAAGTTTGAAATGTCCCATGCGGTTAATTTGCCGTCGCAGATTAACCGGCCGTCATCGCTTATTTCATACTGGCTCGTTCTGGACGCGAGCCGGTATGAGACCCGCCCATTTTCATGTCTGCGTAAGACAATCAGTTCGCGCCCATTGGGCAGAGAATAAATACCCCCAACCCTGAGATCCATGCAATCCCCCCTTGTTCGTTCTTAAAGCGCTAACAGATCTAGAGTTCCACTCTCTTAACCGCAGTGATCACGCGTTCCGGAAGCACGATGCGATCAGATGGCAAGCCGAAGCCCTTTCCTTTTCCGTTGCCGTTGCCGTTGCCGTTGCCGTGACTGTGGACCATAGCTTCAACTCTCTTCATGCCGGCAATCTTGCCATAAGTTGTGAGCGCCTGGGCCACAATTTGATCCATGTTGTAGTACTTGTACGTCGCCAAACGACCGACAAAGTGTACGTTCGGAGTCGTGTCGGCAAGCTTTTTGTAGCGCGAGTACAAGTCAGCGTTCTCTTTGCGCGGCACCGGATAATAGGCATCGCCCTGCGACTTGGGAAACTCGTACACGATGCTCGTCTTGGCGTGCTCCTGACCCGTCAAGTATTTGAATTCAGTCACGCGAGTGTAAAGCTGCTCGTTCGGATAATTCACGACGGGCGCCGATTGGAACACCGGCATGTCATGTGTTTCGTGTTTGAATTCCAGTGACCGGTACGGCAACTTGCCGTAGCAATAGTCAAAGTAACTATCGACGGGACCGGTGTAGATCATTTCGCGGAATGGTATCTCTTTCTCGATCTCGCGGTAGTCGCAATTCAACATGATCTTGATGTTCGGGTGATCGAGCATGTTCTCGAACATACGCGTAAACCCGTGGAGCGGCATTGCCTGGTACGCATCAGTAAAGTATCGATCGTCGCGATTGGTGCGTGTGGGCACTCTCGATGTCACACTCGCATCCAGTTCAGACGGATCGAGTCCCCATTGCTTGCGCGTATAATTGCGGAAAAATTTCTCGTATAACTCCCTACCTACCCTGCTAACGACCACGTCTTCGGATGTGCGTATCCGGTCTACGGGCTCAGCAACCTTCTTGAAGAACTCTTCAACTTCAAATGAAGTCAAACTCAACCCATAGAGGCTGTTGATGGTATCGAGGTTGATGGGAATGGGAACGATCTGTCCATCGACGCTCGCGCGGACGCGATGCTGGTAAGGACGCCACTCGGTGAAACGCGAAAGATACTCAAACACCTCGCGTGAATTCGTGTGGAATATGTGCGGGCCGTACTTATGAACCAGAATTCCGGCGTCGTTGTAATGATCGTAAGCGTTGCCACCTATGTGTGGACGCTTGTCAATGAGTAAAACCTTTTTATCCGAGCCCGCAGCGAGTCGTTCTGCCAAGACACTACCGGCGAAGCCGGCGCCTACAATTAAATAATCAAACATTACATGAAACCCTCCTTGTCATGATGAGTTCTAAGTGGTCAGGCCTGCGCCCACTCGACGAGTGAGACCGCCAAGCGGTAATGAAGCTGAGCGTGCAGGCCGTCGTCGTTCTATTACTTCGTCAATCAAATCGGACATTTGTGCCCACGTCTTGTCCCAGGACATGTTTTCCAGGAACGCGTCAACCCTGGTCAGCCACTCAGATGATGCCGGTCTCGACAGGATTTTTTCCGCGGCTTTAATGAATTCGTCAGGGTTGTCAGTGATCTCCACCAGTTTGAGTTCACCATATGGCCGGACGACGTCTCTAATCGAAGTGGAAATAACCGGTTTACCAGCGGCTAAATACTCCGGCGTTTTTGTCGGACTGATAAAGCGGGTTGACTCATTGCGCGCAAACAGCAAGAGCGCGATATCCCAACCGGCCAGGTAGCCGGGAAGCTCGTCATATTTCTTTGGTCCGAGATAGTGAATGTTTGGGTGTTTTGGCAGTGAATCCGGATGAATCTTTACTACCGGACCGATCATGATGAACTGCCAATCCGGACGTTTGGCTGCCACCTGATCCAGGAGTTCAGTGTCAAACCGTTCGTCGATTACGCCGAAGAAGCCCAGTCGCGGATGTGGAATACTCGCTTGGTCTTCAGGATCTGTGACTGTCGTCCGCGCCTTGCCAAAATGTGATGCATCAATGCTGCTGGGAAAAGCGTAGACAGCGGGGTGTTGGTTACGCTTCGCTTCGTACAGACTCTGGCCGCCTGTGAAAACCAGATCCACCTGCCGGAAGAGTCGCTTTTCGAGAAGCGATATTTGCGAGGGCGCGCCCTTGAATCCCGACAGCTCGTCCATGCAGTCGTAAACCGAAGCCACCGGATTGAAATGCTCAGTGAAGGTGAGCGCCATCGGCGTGTAATACCAAAACACGTATTCACGGATATCGTGATCGAGAAAAAGCTGGCGCGTCATCTCCTTCATCACAGCGTTGATCGCGATCTCGCTTCGCAGGCCATTAGGCAAGGTCGGCACAACGACGTGCACGCCCGATTCAGCTTCGCGGACGTCGAGTCGCATCGAGCCATTGCTAAAAATCGGTTCTTCTATAAAAAAGACTCGGCGCTCCCTGGCGCAGCGTGTCAAGAGATGTTGCGGACGTTGATAAACAAAGTCCCAGCGGAGATGAGAAAAACAAACGAGATCGACCGCACTGTCTTCATCGAGTTCTGAAGATGTTAAGAATTTTTCTGTATTTATCATTCCTTCCTCCGCACTTTACTTACCGAGACTCGAAGGCTCTCACGCGCGCACGATCAGCGTGGAGAGCGTTCGTAACAACTTGCGACTTGTATTAAAGGGCCGGCTGGGCTGAGAGTCTGCTGGTTCCCCCGGCCAAAATGGGTTGGGTTACTGCTGCTGGCCTATTAAACCATTGCGTTTGAAATTTGGGGACTCGCCTTAATTCAATACAACAAACTCTCGTGCTGTTTTCTTCTCAACCGCCTTTTTGTCTTCAACCGTCACACTGACCACCAATGGCAAACGGGATGCCGTACTCTGTTTGAGGGGTTAAGAATGTTTATTAGAGGGTGGTCAGATTTTCTGTACGCTGGCGAACGGAAATTGTGGACAATTCTTCTCGACGTTCTTTGGAGTGAGGCGGCTTGAGCCGCTTGGCCTCAATCGCCACACTCTTTTACTGAAGCACTTCATTGTTTCTTAGCGCTGCTTCTTCGTTTAACGTCGTAAGCCACGACGGCGACCACGCGGACGCACTGTCTCTCCCTTTCATCCGCCGTGTCCCGACTCCACCTGCTTCAGGCAGGAAGAATTGATTTACCGCCGCTAACATTCCGGCCATTGCTTCTGGAAGTAATGAATCGAAGAGCACTGCTATCTTCGCGGGTATTGAAATGACAAGCTCGGCTCGCCCGCGCTTGCACGCGCGAACAATCTGGCGTGCAGCGTTTTCCGCGCTGACTGTGAGTAGCGGTAGTGCATCACTAATACTGAACCATGCATACTCGAGCCTGTGCTGGCCTTTGAAATCTGCATTGCGCGGACTGCCTGTTCGCATCAGGCCCGGATAGATTGTCGTTACCGTAATCCCGTCCTTTGCTAACTCCGCGCGCAAGCCTTTCGAGAGTCCAGCCAAAGCGAACTTGCTCGCACTGTACGGAACAAGGTGCGGCACGCTGACCTTTCCTCCGATAGAACTGATATTGACGATTCGTCCTGCTTTTCTCTGGCGCATTGACGGCAACACGGCCAGGATCGTGTTGAGCGGCGCCCAGAAATGCGCGTTCATTGCCAGTTCGAAATCTTCAGTTGTCATCACTTCCAGCGGTCCAACCTGAATCACGCCGGCATTGTTGACGAGCACGTCGATGTGGCCGAAACGACTGCTGACCGCGCCGACCATGTCGTTCACTTCCTGTTTGCTTGTGACATCGCAGCGAACAGTCATCACCTCGGCGCTGAATTTTTCTAAATCGGTTTGTGCGTCTTCGAGCTCACGTTCGTCGCGCGCGCAAATGGCAATACGCCCACCTTCGCGAGCGAATTCTCGCGCCAGTACCAGGCCGAGTCCGCGAGAGCCGCCCGTAATCAGTACCGTCTTGTTCTTGAAGTCGTATTCGAACAGATGGCTTAAGGTTGACTTGAGTACGAACGCGCCGGTGGCGAGCGCCGATAGTTTGATGATCTCTTTTCCGGTAAGCATAACGGCCAAGATCGATGCAACTCCTGCTCCGCTACTGGTGTGCCCCTAATCTCACGATCTTCTCTGCGGATCTCTGCGGTCCTCTGCGCCCTCTGCGGTGAGTTATTCGTCAAGCCATTTCACCGCAGAGGGCGCAGAGGACCGCAGAGATCCGCAGAGTATGGAATTCGATGTGCTATCAGTTAAGTGTCAGAGAACAATTTTGTACGTATATCGGACGGCAACTATGGAAAATGAACCGAGAAAAACACGTGTGCCCGACAAACTGCTCGAACGTCTCCTGAACTTTGAACCAACGGCGGCGCCTGTTATCAGCCTGTATCTCGACGCTCGTGCCGACCAGCACGGCCAGACAAACTTTCTTCCGTTCGTGCGTAAGCAGTTAACCGAGCGGAGTAAAACTTATGAGAACCAGTCTGAAGAGCGACAGAGTTTTGAAGAAGACTTTGTGAGAATCGCGCGCTATCTGGAGGGTGAAGTTCCGCCTTCAGTACAGGGACTCGCGATCTTTGCTTGCTCGGCGGAGAATGATTGGTTCGAAGTTGGCCAATTCGACGCGCCGTTCGAGCGCAATCGGGTGTTTGTTTCCGATCGGCCTCATCTTTATCCACTCGCGCGCATGATCGATCAATACCGCCGTTACGCGGTCGTGCTTGCCGACACCAATCGCGCGCAGATCTTCGTGTTTGCAGCAGGCCGGGCGATCGGGCGACAGGAAGTGGAAAACGTAAAGACAAAACAGACGAAAGTAGGTGGCTGGTCGCAGGCGAGATACCAGCGACACCAACAGAATTACCACCTGCAACATGCGAAGGAAGTCACCGACATGCTCGAGAAGATCGTGCGCGAAGAAAGTATCGGGCACATCATCCTTGCCGGCGACGAAGCGGTTGTAATTCCATTGCTGCGCGAACAGATGTCGAAGGAGGTGGGGGAGAAAGTTATCGACGCGTTGAGTCTTGGTATCAACACTCCCGAACACGAGCTGCTCGACGAATCGCTGACTGCGTTTCGCAGGCACGACTCGTTGACTGATATGGAAAAAGTCGAGCGGCTGCTAAATGAATATCGAGCTGACGACCTTGGTGTCGGCGGTGTGCCTGAAACGCTTGCGGCATTATCGAATGGCCAGGTCGAAGAGATGTTGATTGCGGCGAAGCCGGAGAGTATTCAGTATGACGAGGCTGAAGTCGAAAAGGTGTTGAAGTTATATCCCGGTGATGTAGTGCTGCCCGAGTCGTTAGACCAGCGCACAATTGCGGACGAGCTTGTACGAAGGGCCAACGTGCTCTCGTCTGCGAAGGTTACGTTCATTGAAGACAGCACACGCCTGGAGCGAGTTGGGGGCGTAGGCGCGCTGCTGCGGTATCGAATCTCTGCTGAGAACGCAGCAGTGCCTTATGAAAACAGTGATGCCGTGCCGCGTGCAAAGGCATTAACCACACAAGGCTAGTTGATGGAGGAGTGCGATGTCAGATAAAGATCGGGCCAAGAAAGATCACGAGCGGACTGACAAGAAGAACAAGGCCATGCATGAACGCGAGAACCCTCGCACGCAACGCGCCGAGCCGTCTCATCAGGCAAAGGACGAATCAAACCTAACGGATTCAACCACGAAGACACGGAGACACTAATTTGTATTTTGTGCCTTCGTGTCTTTGTGGTTAAGAGACTGCTTGATCGGTGATCTCGAGGCCACGATCGATGATCGCGAACGCTTCACGCAACTCAGCTTCGGTGATGCAAAGCGGCGGGTTCGTGAAGAACGTGTTCCAACGCACAAAAGTATAAAGCCCTTCCTGCCGGAAGAATTTTCCGAGCGCTTGCATCTCCGGCGACGCTGAGTTGAAAGGCGCCATCGGCTCGCGTGTCGCCCGGTTTCGCACCAGCTCGACGATACCAAATAATCCGATATTGCGCGTTGCGCCGACCGATGGATGACGGTTCTGCAGGTCTTCTAGCAATCCACGCATCACCGCTCCCATGCGGCGCGCGTTCTCGATCAGATTGTCCTCTTCATAAACTGCGATCGTCGCGAGTCCCGCGGCGCAGGCAAGCGGGTGGCTGTTATAAGTAAGGCCACCGTAAAAAACATTCTTCTCAAAGTGATCCGCGATCCGGCGTTGCATGCCCACTGCGCCAAGCTGCACGTACGCACTCGTCAAGCCCTTCGCCATCGTGATCAGATCGGGAATAACCTTCCAGTGATCGATTGAAAACCATTCTCCCGTACGACCGAAGCCGGCCATCACCTCGTCGGCAATGAGAAGGATGCCGTGCTTGTCGCAAAGATCACGCAAACCTTGCATGTAACCATCGGGCGGAATCAAGATCCCGTTAGTACCGACAACAGGTTCGACAATGATCGCTGCGATCGTCTTTGGTCCCTCGAGCTCGAGAATTTCCTCGGTGCGCGCGAGCACGTCTTCCGTTGTGTCCGAACCCTTTTGAATGCCGTGATAGAAATCGGGAATACGAAAGACACCGGGAATGCCAGGCTCGGCAGCCCAGCGACGTGGATCGCCTGTGAGTGTGAGCGCGCCTGCCGTTCCACCGTGATAGGCGCGATATCTCGCGCCGATCTTGTGACGCCCGCTGTAGAGTCTTGCGATGCGGATAGCATTCTCGTTTGCTTCGGCGCCGCCGTTGGTGAAGAAGAAGGCATCAATGTCGCCAGGCGTCAGTTCAGCAAGTTTCGCACTCAAGCGCCCGCGCACTTCAGTTGCCATGAATGGGTTGGCGTAAGCGAGCGTTGCCGCCTGGTCCTGAATCGCGCGAACCACTCGTTCATCGCCATGACCGATGTTGACGCACATCAGTTGACTGTTGAAGTCGATGAAGCGTTTCCCTTCAGGGGTCCAGAAGTAAATACCCTTCGAGCGCGCGACGGGAATCGGATCGACGGCAGCTTGCGCGGACCATTCGAAGAGCGTGTGACGGCGGCAGAGTTCAACAATCTCCTCGCCGGAAAGCGTTGCGGTAGTGGTGCTCATAATGCCCGGCATGCTAACGAAATCGCGGGTGATTGACAATGTGTGGGTATTCCTTTGCGCCTTTGCGCCTTTGCGGGGATACTTCTTCCTGAAATGAACACCCTCTCAGAAGTCACCCGCGAGCGAATTCAAGCGACGGAGCGCATCATTCGACCGCATATCCGTCGCACTCCAATTCTGGAAGTCAGCGGAGAAGAGTTTGGACTCGACTCGATCAAGATCGTTTTCAAGCTCGAACTTTTCCAACATTCGGGATCGTTCAAGGCGCGCGGCGCGCTCACTAACCTGCTTACGCGAGAAGTCCCTGCCGCGGGCGTCGTCGCTGCTTCCGGTGGCAACCACGGCGTGGCCATCGCTTTCGCGGCGATGAAAGTCGGCAAGCCGGCAACGATCTTTGTGCCTTCCGTTGCATCACCTGCAAAAATGGATCGAATTCGTGCTTACGGAGCCGAGCTCATCGTTGCCGGAGATCGTTACGCCGATGCACTCGAAGCGAGCCAGGCATGGGTGGCCCAATCCCGCGCACTCGCAATTCATGCTTACGAAGGAACTGAAACGCTGTCGGGACAGGGCACGTTGGGAATGGAGTTGGAGGAACAAGATCCAAAGCTCGACTCGCTGCTCGTGGCTGTCGGTGGTGGCGGACTCATTGGCGGCGTTGCTTCGTGGTACCAGGACAGGATCAAGATCATTGCCGTCGAACCGTTCGCAGCGCCGACTCTGCAACGCGCGTTGAGCGCTGGTCATCCCGTCGATTCTCCAGCGGGCGGCATCGCCGCAGACTCACTGGCTCCGAGGCAGGTTGGCCAGCAGATGTTTCCGATTGCTCAGCAGTACGTGAACGAGGTTGTGCTCGTCTCCGATGAAGAGATCGTCGAAGCGCAGAAGAAGTTGTGGGAATCGGTGCGAGTTTTTGCTGAGCCTGGAGGCGCCGCTGCGTTTGCAGCGCTTCTTTCAGGTCGATACAAAGCTGAAGCTGGCGAGCGCGTTGGTGTAATCGTGTGCGGCGGCAACACCGACAAGGTGAACTTCGAATCCTCTTCATCTTGAAATCTTGGAATCCTGTGTGATTTATAATGATTGACACGTGAAGATCCGGGGTATATAGATGCTTCGGAGGTATTTCTCATGCGAAAGCTCTCACGGCGACTCTCTTTACTCTCACTTATCTGCTCGATCCTACTCGCCCCTTTCAAAGCGACAACGGCCGCCGACTTCAAACGCGAAGTCATTTATCAGATCATCACCGACCGGTTCTTCGACGGCAGCAGCTCAAACAACAACCCGTCGCAAAGCTCCGGACTTTACGACTCGACCAAAACTAACTGGCGCGCTTACTGGGGCGGCGACCTGGCCGGCATACAACAGAAGATGTCTTATCTCGCCGGAATGGGCGTGACGGCGATCTGGATTTCGCCGCCTGTCGATAACCTCAACACAAACATTCCCGACGGCAGCGGCAATCCCACCGCTTCGTATCACGGTTACCAGGGCCGCGACTTCAAACGCATTGAAGAACACTTCGGCAACGCGAGTAATACATGGACCGAGTTTGACAATCTCGTCACCGCGGCCCATGCAAACGGAATCAAAGTCATCATCGACTTCGCTCCCAATCATTCAACTCAAAACAACGCCGGCGAGTTTGGCTCGCTCTACGATAACGGCACGTTTCTCGGCAACTTCAGCAGCGATAGCAACGGTTACTTCCATCACAACGCCAACATTTCCGGCAGCGGCTGGGACGACCGCTACCAGGTGCAGTACTACACCCTTTTCGATCTCGCCGATATCAACCAGGAACACGCGACCATGGACGCGTACCTGAAGGCGTCGGCGCAACTATTTCAACAACACGGCGTCGATGGTTTCCGCATCGATGCAGTCAAGCACCTGACGTGGGGCTGGCAGTACAGCTTCGCGAATTCGATCTACACGTTTGGCGACAGTTTTCTGTTTGGCGAGTGGTACCAGGGAAATACTTCAGATCCCCTCTATCACGACTCGTACAAGTTTGCGAACAAGAGCGGCATCTCCCTCCTGGACTTTCCCTTGAACACTGCGATTCGAAGCGTATTCGCCTCAAATGCCAACTTCTCTGACATCGATTCGGTTATCTCGCAGGAAGGAAGCAACTTCACCTGGAAGGAAGATCTCGTAACCTTCATCGACAATCACGACATGGCGCGCTTCCTGTCAGTCAACAATAACAACAACCGGTTGCACGAAGCGATGGCCTTCACGCTTACGAGTCGTGGTATTCCCTGCATCTATTACGGCACCGAGCAGTACCTGCACAACGATACGAGTGGCGGCACGGATCCTTACAACCGGCCGATGATGGTGAACTTCAGCACCAGCACCACCGCGTATCAACTCGTCAACAAACTCTCGACGCTGCGGCGCAACAACCCGGCGATTTCGTATGGCTCGATGAGCCAACGTTGGATCAACAACGACGTTTACATCTACGAGCGGAAGTTCTTCGGTAACGTCGTACTGATCGCAATCAATAAGAATGAGACCACGAGCTACAACATCAGCGGGCTGAACACGTCTCTTCCGGCGGGTGCTTATTCTGATTATCTGACGAACCTTTTGGGCGGAGTCGGGATCACGGTCAGTTCCGGATCGGGTGGCAACAACCCGGTGACCACGTTCACGCTTCCGGCGCACAACGTTTCCGTGTGGCAATTCGCTGAGGGCGCGTCAACGCCGCAAATCGGGTCGATAGGGCCAACGAATGGCCAACCGGGGGTGAAAGTGGTCGTCGCAGGCAAGAACTTCGGCTCGACAACCGGCACTGTCAAGTTCGGGACTACGACGGCGACGGTCAACTCCTGGTCGCCCACCTCAATCACTGTGACCACGCCGTCTGTAACCAACGGCAACTACAACGTGACTGTGACTAACTCCAGCGGACAAGTCTCCAACACGATCCAGTACACCGTGCTGACAGCCAAACTCATCCCCATCACGTTCACCGTCAACAATGCATCGCCGACTTCGGTGGGCGACTACATCTTCCTCACCGGAAACACGGTCGAACTCGGGAATTGGGGAACAACATGGGATTTGGCAGTCGGGCCGATGTTGACGCCGAATTATCCGAACTGGTTTCTGGTGGCGAGTGTTCCGGCCGGGCAGACGATCCAGTTCAAGTTCATCAAAATCGCTGCAAATGGTGCGGTAACGTGGGAGGCCGGGAGCAACCATACCTACACCGTCCCGACCAGCGGAACCGGATTTGTGAACGTCAACTGGCAGTACTGAACCACGGATGACGCGGATCGAAGCCACGGATTAATCCGGCTCTGATCCGCGAGTTCTGATCCGCGTCATCCGCGGTTAAAATTCTTCTTGACACCTTATCCTTCAAGGAATTAAATTCAGTTTGTCTTTGTTTTTCACGAAGACGTGCACTTGCCTTCCCGATCTTCTCAACAATCAAATATTGAGGTGTCACCCATGTCCTTCCCTCTGCTCTCCGGACTGCGTTCCAACGACCTGGCCATCGATCTCGGAACTGCAAACACCCTTGTTTACGCCAAAGGCCGCGGCGTCGTGCTCAGTGAACCATCGATCGTGGCTATTAATAAGGTGACAAATGCCGTCGAGGCTGTGGGAAAAGACGCTAAGGAGATGCTGGGGCGGACGCCCGGCAACATCGTGGCTATTCGCCCGATGAGAGACGGAGTGATCGCCAATTTCGAAGTCACGGAGAAGATGTTGCAGCATTTCATCCGCAAGGCGCACAACGGCCGGACGTGGGTCAGCCCGCGCGTGGTGATTGGAATCCCTAGTGAAATCACGCAGGTCGAGCGGCGCGCGGTCGAAGATTCAGCCTATCGCGCCAAGGCTTCGGAAGTTTACCTGGTTGAAGAAGCCGTTGCCGCAGCCATCGGCGCCGGACTGCCGATAACCGAGCCGCACGGGAATATCGTTGTCGATATCGGCGGCGGCACCACGGACATCGCCGTTATTAGTCTCGGCGGAATCGTCTACGCGCGCGCGGTGCGCACAGCCGGCGATGCGATGGACAATGCCGTCGCTGAGTACGTGAAGCGCAAGTACAATCTTTTGATTGGTGAGCGGACGGCGGAAGAGATCAAGATTAAGCTCGGCAGCGCGTTCCCGCTTGATGAGCCGCTGGCGATGGAAGTGCGCGGCCGCAACCTCGTCGAAGGCATCCCGCAAACAATTACGGTTAGTGACGACGAGGTACGCCAGGCGCTCGATCCGGCTGTCAGCGCGATCGTCGATGCAGTTCGCGTGGCCCTTGAACGCACTCCACCGGAGCTTTCAGCAGACATCATTGACCGCGGCGTGGTGCTTACCGGCGGTGGTGCGTTACTCGCAAATCTCGATAAGCGTCTGCGGACTGAAACTGGCCTGCCTGTTTTCGTTGCCGACGATCCACTTACGTCAGTGGTGTTGGGCGCGGGCAAGATGCTGTCGGATTTTGCGCTACTGAAGCGAGTGAAGTGGGAAAACACACTTCAGTATTGATCTGCACAATCTGAGTAATCTGTGGACAGAACATGTTTGAATCAGACGAGCAGAAGCAGCGCGCTGAACTCATCATCATGTTGCTGGCGAAGCTCTACGTAGTGCTCGAGCTTTCAGCCGATAACTGTCCGGTCTGTCACAAAGCCACGTCTCACGATTCGGAATGTCCGATATCTCTCGCCTGGTCCCTGCTCACTGAAGAACAACAACGCGACGCCCGCACGGCCATCCGGGCCCTCGCCCTCAGCCTCGGCTGCGACGAATCGCTGGCCGACTCGATGGTGCACTAATCACACGCAAGTACCTCTAGCCGAGAAGATCTTTCGCGCAAAGGACGCAAAGGCGCAAAGGGCATAAGGCGCTGCCGCGTTTCTAACGGCTTTCTTTGCGCCTTTGCACCCTTTGCGCCTTTGCGCGAAAGATGTTTCCAGCCTTCTAACTGTTTACGACCGACACAACAGCCTGCGCCGGTTGCGTTCGAGCAGGAGTGACGACCGTCAAGCTGGGCGTACGTTCCTGTGCCTGCTGGTCCTGATAACAGCGGTACCAGGTCGGAATCAAATACCCAATCACGACTCCCACGACAGCACCCATTATCGTCATCATGAATGGCCGGTACGTCGTTCCAACTTTTAGATAATGCAGATCGACGACATTCTTGTAGAGTTCCACGCGTTGGTTCAGCCAAGCCCAGGTCAGGTAAGTGACCCCTAACATAACTGTTCCCTGGCCCAGGCCTTCCAAAGAGCGCTGGACCAAGCTTGAAACTCTGGAAACGCGCGGATTATCTGCCATCAGCGCGGTGATGAAAGCAGTGGCAAAGGAAACGAGCTGCCACGGGTACGTGAGACGAGCGCGTTGCCACGACCACTCAAGGCTACCCAGCGAGATTGCCTGAACGACCAAACTCGTGGCAAAGCTGATGGCTGCCGACATTAATCCGGCCACGATGTAGAACGCGATGGGTCTCATCTCTCCGGCCTTTGCCTGTGCAAAGCTCCATCTCGTCTTCGGTAAAACGGCGCAAGCCACCGCTACCACATAAGTAAAACCAATCAAACCTAGCCGTATCAGCTTGGCCTCGAACGTCATATCGCCGCGCCCGTAGAAGATAAACCCCGGCAACATGACGAGACAGATAACCGCAAAGACCAGCAGCAGTTGGTTCAAGGAAAACGGAGACTCGGGCCAGGTGATGTTGAAGCCCATCGAGTTTAACCGGTTCTCCAGGCCACGAGTCGTAAGCTCTGAACGCAGCACACCGCGCGCAATGAATTCGAGGATGTCCTTGCGCAACCGTTTGACATGGTCCGTGAAGTCTTCCTCGTAGCTAAGCATCGCCAGGTGTGTTTTTCGTGTCATCCCGGCTCGTCCATCTTCATCGCGCAAGCGAAAACACATCTTCGCCTTCGACGATAATGCCTGGTGCCGATCATGCAGCTTCTCGAGCTCGCTGTTCGATGCGAGCAGATATCCGGCCATGCGGCGGTCGCTTCTCCAATCTTCAAGCTTCTGCAATAACGCCGTCACGCGCGTCCAATCGCTGCGTGCTGTTTCGGTGAGCTCAAAGATAATGTCTTTAGGCTCGAAACCATCAGCCTCGAGCATTTGCTGGACGCAAGCCTGTTCGCCAGGTGAGAACTCGAGCTTGAATTTTCGCAGTTCGGCACTGAGGCGAAGGACTTCCCAGGGTATTGCAGCCATGTTTTGTAACTGCGTGCAAACCCATTTATCGGCGGAACTGAGCAGTGGAATCTTCGGTAACAGCACGGTTAGCACGAGGGCCACAAAAAGTGGCAGCGAGATCTTGCTGGTCGCCGCATCGCCGCCAATCTGATGTCCGTACATAGTGAAGTTCAGGAGATTGGGAAACGTGACGAGGGTCATGTAAAGGCAGATGCCTACGAGACAGTAAAGCAATAGCCCTACATAATAACGTCCGGCTGTTGTCGATGAACGATTTGTACCGGGCGTGTTGAAGCGCGTGCCCGCGTAAAACAGGACGAAGACCGCGCCGAGAAAAACATCTACGGAGTAGTAAATCGTTTTGCCGGCAGCAGCGGCGGAAGTAGCGGCGGTAAGATCGGCTTGCATGTGAGTGACCTCATCGTAAGAGCGTTTGGTTGCGCGGATCGTGAGATTCGAGACAACAAACTTAATGGGCAGGTGGCAGCGGTTCGAGCAAACCACTGGGAGCGCCACCTGCCAACTGCATTAAGTTCGTCATTGCAGGGAGCAATCGGTGTACCGAAGCAGAAACCGCAGAAATGCCCATGCTATGGACATTCTGATTTGCGCAGCCCACCCGAATGTAAACAATCGGAGTCGGTCGTCTATCTTTTTAGATAGGAAAACATCTTGTAAATCTTGTAATCCTGTCTAAGGCGTTGACAGGATTTCAGGATTCACAGGCATAACCTGAGAGCGGAGCGCGCCCGAAGTTGCAGCGCTGTTAAGTCTTTCAGCCACAAAAAAGCACAAAAGGATTTCCGTTGATTTGTGCCTTTTGTGCTTCTTTGTGGCGGACCTTGTGTCTTATCGCTCGAGAACGCGCTTCTTGACGCGTCCGGTTCCCGGTAGCCGGATGCGGCGGCCGCGAGGTATTTTTTCGTTGTCTACAATATTGACAGTGGCGATGGTTGGAGTACCCAGGTTGGCATTCGACGCGTCACTCAATATGAGGTTGAACGTTTCATTTCCTTCGGCGACGGCGTCGTCGATCAGAAACACAGTGATGGTTTTGGAAGACTCACCGGGTGCAAAAGTCAGTGTTCCCGATGCTGCCTGGTAGTCGAAGCCGCTTGACGCGCTGACATCCGCAGAAGAGTAACTGACACTGGCGCTTCCTGCAGTACTACCGGTGCGCGTCACAGTGACGGTAATCGAACCCGCATTTTCGTTAACACTGTAGGACGCAGCGCTGAATTGGATCGAAGCATTTTCCACCGGCACCGGGGTTGGAGTTGGTGTCGGAGTCGGAGTTGGCGTCGGAGTTGGTGTAGGAGTTGGCGTTGGTGTAGCAGCGGGCGTTTGCGTTATCGAACCCTGCGCAGCTAAAAGCGCATCCATATCGACGCCTACGTCTTTCCCGTCAGTAGCCGCATTCTTGAACGCGCTGCTCGCAGCTAAGCGAAAGTTTCCTCTCGCAAAGTCAACGAAACCAACCTGAGGAGTCAGCACAAAAGTATTTCCGCCGGGATACAAATTATTCTCTCGACCCGCCAGGTTATTCTTCACAAACACAGACCCCTTGTAGAAAGCTTGCAGCGCCTCCTTACCTTCACCTACGCCGCTGCCGAACACCCCGTAGCCACCTTCTGAAAATAAGTTGTCTCGAATCACGAGCCCCGAGCCTTTTGGATTGCCCGGGTCAGCATCCAGGGTAACTGCGTTGCCACTCTTAATGACCGTGTTGTGACTTATTTCAACATCGTTTGGAGCATTCAGAATGGTAAAGGCGTCGAAAGTGACGATGCTGTCAAACAGATTATTGGAGATAGTGACACGACTTGTGATTGCGCCTCTACTTTCCTCAGATGTCCTTAGGACCGACACTCCTCCCAGTGTGTTCGTCACTCTATTGTTAGTGAATACCACGTCCTCAACTACGCACCATGGACAATTCCCGCCTTGATTCCTTGCCGTAAACAGGATGGGTATGCCTGACTGCGCATCGGTCCAGTTATTCTGAAGGATATTTCCGTCGATCGTTACACGTCGCGCATTCTTTAACTCCAACAGGTTCTTTATGGTCCAGTGGCGACCGAGGTACGAAGGATCATCAACCTTCCAAGTCAATGGTTTGAAAAAATGATTAGCCCGAATCTCGATATCAGCGGGCACGAGGTTTGGAATTTGCGGGTCGGAGCCTCCGAACATCAGATTTATGCCCGCTCCCTCCACATAGTTGTTGATGATGTGGAAAGGTCCGGGTCCATTCCAGCCGCAAACTGCCTGCGTCTCGGTACCGACCTCATGTATGTCGGAGACATAAGAGTTAATGAGGGAGGTTTCAGCACTGTTGAGAACAATTCCGCGCTGAACCTCCTGTGTTTCAAATCCGTGAACCCACAAACGATCCAGTATCAGATGATGCGGCACGCTCGAAAGATCAGTTTGATCACCACTGCCAAGCCTGACGAGATCGTAGACGAAGTCGGAAGGACTGACCGTGGAGATCTCGAGCCCAATCAACTTGTAATGGTGGGCGCCCGTATCAGTTTTGATAACCGGTGCGGCAGGTACGTTGGAATTCAATCTTGCAAGCAGGCCATTCTGTGACGGTGAGATGCGTCCCGAAATTTCGGAGGCTCTGGAAGACTGGATTGTTATATAAGAGTCGCCCGACTTCGCAGGTAACGTGAATGGGCCCCGGTAAGTAGCGCCCGCGTCCAGGATGATTGTGTCTCCGGGCGCAGCACTATTGATAGCGGCTTGCAGATCTCCTCCGGCGGTTACCACGAGAGTTGCCCCGAAGGCGGCTGAAGCAAATATCAATAGGGTTGAAATGATCGCAAAGGCATTAATTATTCTGGGAGAAACGCAGTATGGGGAAGTTGCACACACCTGGGAGATAGACATTAGTGCTCCGTATGATTACAGGGATATTTGGAACTGATGACTTACGCATAATCGGGTTATTTATTTAGATCAGAAGGGCGTACTGCTCGAACGCGAAGACAGTACAGGAACGAATGGACACTGCGGGTTGTGACGGTGTTACAAAATTCTTGCGGAGCGGCAGAGTTGGTCTGTTCAGGAGCTTGCGCAGATCAGTTGTGCTGCTGCACGCACAGCCACAGTAAAACCAAAGAACGGGCCGAAGTCCTGGGTCGCAGGCATGCTGGTGATGAACAAGCCGGGTATGGAAGTTTGAAAATGATCGTCCAACTCTGGAAAGCCATTGCGCGTCTTGAGCTGTAGCAGAATATTGCCGGAGGCGAGGATTGGTAGCTGTGCGATATTAACTTTGTATCCCGTGGCGAGGATGATCTGATCGACTTCGATTGTTTCTCCGCTACTCAATTCGACTTTTAATTCGCCGTTCTCTTGCTCGATGCAAGTCGTGAGTTCCGTTCGTGGCCAAACGTGTACGCGATCGTTTCGTAGTCGCGGTTCCAACCAGGGTTCAACTTTCAATCTGCCCTCGGCCCATTGCTTGTAACTGACTTCGTCCTTCTCCTCCTGCGAGAGGTTGCGGAACCAGTTTGGGTTTTTAACCATGCCATCGACCAGTGGATTGACCCACGACCAGTCTGACTCTGCAAATGCCGGGCTATCGTGTCGATGTGCAAGATGGACAGCGAACGCGCCGGCTTCGATGAGTAACGCCGCCCACTCAAACGCGCTCTGCCTGCCGCCAATAATCAGGTAACGTTTGCCGGCGCTGCTGCTGAAATCGGTGAACTCGCACGTGTGCTGAAAACGACCGGCGGGCAAACGGTTCTTCAGATCGTCAGGGATGTTGACAAAATGTTTGAAGCCGGGGGCGAGTGCGACGCGCCGGGCGTGTATCGTATTGCCGTTAGCGGTTGTAGCTACGAAGTTGTTGTTATGATTTAGCTGTTGAATGTAGACAGGCTGCGGCTGAATGTTCTTCTGCTCTTGAAACCAATCAACGTAAGACAGATAGAAGTCGAGCGAGAGTGGCTCGACATCACGACTGGTCTTTCCTTGCGTCTCGAGAAACCTCTCGATCGTATGTACATTCCGCGAATCCAGATGCCAATCGCACGCGGAGCGCAGGTACATCCCCTTCGGCATATTCTTCCGCCAGAACTCCATCGGCTTCCCGACAATCAAGTATTGAATCCCGGCGTGCGCAGCCTCCGCGGCAATCGCCAACCCAAACGGCCCCGCGCCAATGATCAGTAGATCCGTCTCGCGTCTCAATGTTCCTCACCAGAAATGCTTGCATTATAAGACGTCTTGAATCGTTTCTGCGCAATCTGCGCAATCTGTGGAAAACATGTTCTGGTGCCCTTTTGATGATGCACCTCAGCAAAGCTCATAACTCAACACACTGCGGTAGCAGTTCAAACCCCATCACAAAAACCGTTGACATTTTCCAACTTCGCGCTTAAAACTTATGGCCTCCCGTTTGCCGGGCAGGCGCTTTATTTATCACCCAGTCAAAATATAGCACCGGAGGCTGCGGCCGTTTTCTCGCAATTACAGAAATTCGAACTAAAGGAGAGCCTCTAATGTATAGACTCAAGTTCCTTCTTGTCTGTGCCCTTGTCGCCACTCTCTTACTCTTCAGCTCACTGCTGCCAGCCGGCCTGGCAGACGGCGGAGCAAACCACCAGGTAAGAAACCAGCATTTCGGCGTTTCTGGTGGAAACGTTAACGACCATAGCAGTGCGTTCTGTTGCAGCGGCACCCTTGGCTCGCTCATCACCGATGGCAGCACGAAATACGTTCTCAGCAACAATCACGTGCTCGCACGAAGCGATCAAGCGGTCGCCGGCGAAGACATTTCTCAACCAGGTTTGATCGACAACGGTTGTCGCGTGCCGCCGATCGTCGCTGACTTTACCGGCGCGGCAGCACTCGGTTCGAACGTCGATGCCGCCGTCGCACAATTAAGAACCGGCCAGATGGATTCTACCGGCTTCATCGAAGACATCGGCGTGCCAAGTGGCACAATACAGAATGCCTCCGTTGGACTCGCCGTTGCCAAGAGCGGTCGGACCACTGGATTTACAACCGGAACAGTCTCGTCCATCAACACGAGCGTGAGCGTCCAGTATCAGAAGGGGTGTAACTCCGGTAAGAAGTTTACTGTGTCTTATACAAACCAGGTGGTGATCAACAGCAGCACGTTCAGTGCCGGCGGCGATTCGGGTTCGCTGATCGTCACTAATAACGCTTCGCACAACCCTGTGGCTCTCCTTTACGCGGGCAGCAGCACGAGCACGATCGGTAATCCGATCGGCGAAGTGTTGACGAAACTCGGCGCCGCACTCGGCCGCACGTTCAGCTTCGGCGGGGGCGGCGGTCCTGCTGCTCCTACTACGCAAAGTGGTAGCCAGGGCGGCGGAAAACAACCTTTCATTCCCGGACTCGATCGTCTAATGCCACAACTTCCACAACAAGCAATCGATCGGGCATCGGCAGTGCTTGAGGTGCATCGCGCCAACATAATGTTCCAACCGGCCGTGATGGGCGTCGGCGTTGGAGAATCCGGCCGGGCAGATGGTGAAGCGGCCATCATCGTCTATGTGAACAGAGATTCGGGGAGCAGGCCGATTTTGCCTGACTCAATCGAAGGCATTCCCGTGGTCCTGTTTTTGACAGATCAATTCGTCGCCCGCTAAAGTAATGGGCCACAGATTTCACCGAATCTGTGGCCCGACCTGAATTTTTTTGTTTACGACTGGTGCCCTGCCGTTTTAGGATGCAGGCGTCTTTGACAATTAAGAACGGCCAAATGCGCGGCTCAACCTCCCACACTGACGAGTGATGAGCATCGCCGTTGAGCATGAAAGGTTCATACTCACGGCGACTAACAAAAGTGAGCGCGGCTCTCTCCCAACTGCGAGTAGCCGGCGGCAGCGCTCATCAGGAGGAAACTTCTGATGGGAAACCCACGCCCAAGGCCGTTCCGGCTGGCCGAAAAACTTTTGCAGATACGCACCGGATTGGGCCTGTCTCAAACACAGATGCTGGAGCACTTGGGATTCGGCGATACCATGCACTACGGCCGCATCTCAGAATACGAACAGGATAAACGTGAGCCCACTCTCATGACTCTCCTCGCCTACGCTCGCGTTGCCGGAGTTCACCTCGAAGACATCGTCAACGACGATTTCGAACTGCCGCGCAAACTGCCGGGCAATGTTAACTACCGCGGTACCAAATCGCGCAGGTAAGGATCTGTTTTCCCGCAAAGACGCAAAGAAAGAAATTTTTTCGCTTTGCGCCTTTGCGGGAAAACTTCTTAATATCTCCGCGGCACCGGCATGCAAGTCTTTTACACACCACGTTACTACGCTGACATTGGCGACAATCACGTTTTCCCCATTCGCAAATTTGAGCTCGTACGCGACAAGCTTCTCGCCGAAAGAACGTTGAAACCGGAAGAGCTTGTCGAACCCTCACCCGCAACGATCGAGGATGTGCTTCTCGTGCACACGCAGGACTACGTCTCGCGCCTGTGTAGCGGCAACTTAACTTCTAAAGAGCTCAGGCGCCTTGGACTGCCGTGGTCCGAGTCGCTGGTGCGCAGATCATTCTATGCCACGGGCGGCACTCTTGCGGCCGCACAAGTCGCACTTGCGGAAGGCTACAGTTCCAATCTTGCAGGCGGCACTCATCATTCGTTCGCCGATCGCGGCGAAGGATTTTGCGTGCTCAACGATGTCGCCATCGCCATTCGCGCAATGCGTTCGCGAAACTTGCTGCGACGAGCGGCAATCGTCGATTGCGACGTGCACCAGGGCAACGGTACGGCGACGATTTTTGCCGGGGATGAAGACACGTTTACGTTTTCGATTCACGGCGCCAACAACTACCCGCTGTTCAAAGCACAGTCTACGTTGGACGTTGAGTTACCGGACGGAACATCCGACGACGAGTATCTCGAGTGTCTTGCGAAACATCTGCCTGCCGTCTTTGCCCGCAAGCCGGAGATCGTTTTCTATCTTGCCGGAGCCGATCCATACGCAGGCGACAAGCTTGGCCGCCTCGCACTTTCAATCGACGGTCTGCGCGAACGCGATGCTCGCGTGCTGCGCGAGTGTTACGAACGCGAGATTCCGGTAGTCACCGTCATGTCGGGCGGCTACGGCAAAGACATCAACGACACAATCGAAATTCATTGCAACACGATTCGAACGGTTAAGGCGATGTTCGAATCGCGAGTCGCAGCTCGACGACGCGCCTGAGAAACCCGATATGCGTAGAATCTTCCGACTGCTGTTTCTGGTGGTGCTCGGCATCATCATCGGCATCGTTGTCTACGAAGGCATGATGTTCGTGCGCGTGTTTCTACTGCGGAGTCGCAATCCGTCGTCAACGTCACTGATCGACACACGAATAGTGGAAGCGCAAGCCAGGGGACAGCAACCAAGACGAGAGCAGGTTTGGGTGCCGCTTGAAAGAATCTCACCGAATCTCCAGCGCGCAGTGCTTGCCGGTGAAGACACCAACTTCCTCACTCATCACGGATTCGATTACGAAGCGATCCAGAAAGCTTTTGAACAAGCGCAAAGAGAAGCTGCTCGCGAAGCAAAAGCAGAAGGTGAGAACGACGACTGGCTTCCGAGTCTGCCGGAGTTCAAGCGCGGTGGTTCGACGATTAGCCAGCAACTGGCAAAAAACCTTTATCTCTCATCGCAACGGTCGTTCTTGAGAAAGGGTCAGGAAGCGGCGCTCACCATCATGCTCGAGCGCACGCTGACAAAGCGGCGCATCCTCGAGATCTATTTGAACGTGATTGAGTGGGGTGACGGAATTTACGGTGCTGAAGCTGCGTCGCAGCATTACTTTCACAAGCCGGCATCAGCGCTGGCCGCCAACGAAGCGGCTTTTTTGTCGGCGATGATCCCCAATCCACGCACCGTCTTCAATCCGCAAATCAATCCGCGCCGCGTCGGGCGCCGCCAACGAATCATCCTCCGCGGCATGCCGTACGTAAAGCTGCCGTGAGAGCGGGCGTTGCCTCAAGTCTTTTCAACCACAAAAAGGCACAAAAAGCACAAAAGGATCTCCGCTAATTTTTGTGCCTTTTGTGCTTCTTTGTGGCGGATCTTTCGATGCCTTTTGTGGCTAAACCGCGAACTCTTTCGCCAGTTTCAACTCGGCTTTGCGCAGCTCGAATCGGCCTCGCCCCAGGTTGCCTTCCGAATTCAACGCGAGCACGACGAAGTAGTCGCGACTCAACAGTCGCATCAACAACAACGCGCCATCGAGCGAGATTACGAGCTCGCGCAATCCGCCAAGACCCGTATCGACTCCGGCTCGCTGAGCACTGCGCACCAGCGAAGTGAACTCAGCCGCGGCGACGTCGAGGTTCGCTTCTATTCCGGCTTCGCCCAGCACTTTCTCAACGGCGATGCCATCTGTTCCCATGATGAGCGCACCGAGACTTCCCTCGGTGCGTTCGATAATGGCCTCCAGCATTTCCTTGAACATGTGGCCCTCCAATTAAGGACGTTGACCGCCGAGACTACCCGGCCTTGCCGTCGTCGCACCGCTCGGATTGTTCGGCACCGGCGCACTCAACAACTGCGGCTGAGTTGAAGGTGTGGTGTTCGGTTGCGACTGAGGCTGATGTTGCAACTGAGTCGGAGTCGGTGTGTTGCTCGGAGGATTTCCGAGTGGAACAGGCTGAGGAATTGTGACGGACCGTTGACCGTTGCCTACCGTTCCCGCCGTTGGTCGTCCCTGATAGTCGGGACGATAGATGTGCGGGGTGATGAAGAAAAGGATTTCGCTGTTCTGCCTGGTGGTCAGTTTTCTTTTGAAGAGATTGCCAACGACCGGAATCGAAGCGAGGCCTGGTGTGCGTTGTTGAGCTTCGCCTTCTGTGTCAGCGAGTACGCCGCCCATGACAGTCGTGCCACCATCCGGAACCAGCACTTCAGACTGCATGCGCTGCGTATCGATGCCGGGGACACCGGCAACGGAAATACCGGTGTTCAAAGTGTTGTTTTCAATAGTGACGCGCAGGACAACAGTACCTGCATCAGTGATCTGCGGCGTTATTGAAAGACGCAACGGCACTGACACAAAGGTTGTCGTGACTATCGCAGTACCAGTTGCAGCCTGTGTTGTCTGCACTGGAATCTGTGAACCACTCTCAATCTGCGCGGGACGATTGTTCAAGGCGGTCACGCGAGGAGTGGCAACTGTCTTCGCCTGGCCGCGCGATTCAGCCAACGTGATTAGCGCGCTGATTTGAGCGGTGCCGAATAGTCCGGTCGTCAATCCGATCACAGTGCTCGCCGCAGCAGCGGCCATCGAATTAGTTGGTACCGGAGTGCCGGCCAGACCGCCGAACACACCGAGCGGATTTGGACCAGATCTCGGGCCCGAGTTGTTTCCACCTGATCCTCCTGATCCTCCCGAACCGCCACTTCCGCCGCTCCCAGAACCACTGGACGGATTACTGGAAGGAAGAGTAGAGATGTTACCCAAGCCGAGGCGATTCAAACTAATAACGCCCGCAGAAAGCTGTGCGCCGAGATCGCGACTGAAGTTGCGCTGAGCGATGACGATGCGTGTTTCAATTTCAACTTGCGGTTCCGGTTGGTCCAGGATCGCAACTAGCTGGCGAATCGCATCGATGTTTTCTTTAACGTCCGTGATGATGAGCGTGTTGCTGCGGCCGTCAACTTCGATCGAACCGCGGCGCGAAAGTCTGCGCGAGATGATCGGAAGCAAACCCTGGTCGCCGCCGCCACCTGTCGCATCGCCACCAGCGCCGCCACTGAAACTCAGATTGGTGGAACCGCCGGAGAAGGCGCCAGTCGAGCCGGCTGCCTGGGCGAGGGTGCCCGAAGCACGCGCGTAATTAAGCCTGATGAATTCAGTTACGAGCGGTGAAGCCTCCAGACGCGAATCGTTGATCACCTTCTGAGTTTCAGTTTCCTTGGCCAGCACGTCGGTCGTTGCTACCCGCAGGATATCGCCATTGGCCTCGACGCCCAGCCGGTTGGCTTTCAGCACCGCGTCGAGCGCAATGTTCCAGGGAACATCCTGAACGTTTACAGTTACCGGAACAGCACCAACGGAAGCGTCGATGACGAAGTTCACACCATACTGTTCGGTGATGTAGTTAAGGATGTCGCGGATGTCAGCATTGACGACGTTCAGATTTATCGGCTCACCGATAAATCCCGATTGCCCGTACTGGCGTCCTTGTTCCGACTGCTTGTCCGTCGCGCGTGACATGCCCACCGGAGGTGTAGGCACCGGCGTCGGGGCAGCCTGCCGGACCGGGTTCTGATCATCGGAAGAATATGTAGCAGCCAAAACGCCTGTTACCGAAAGGCACACAAGCGACAGGACGAGCGTGGTCCTCTTGATGGCTGTTCTGACTCGAGACTGGAAAGACATCGTTCCCTCCTTAGGGGGATTTCAGAACGTGCCGCCACGCACTACGCTCGATTGCCGGGGCAACTAAAGCGCGCGCCGCACAACACGGCTCGTCCTTGTTTTTGTCAAAAGGGCGCCGGTGTTTCGAGTTAAAAACACCAGCGCGGTCAACGGTCTGGTTAAAGGACCAAACCAAAGTTCATTCGGGCTTAGCAGTCGCAACGGACTGAGCATTGGTGGGCGTGGTCATCGAGTTCACCGGGGTCGGTAGTCTCAAGCCTTTGTACTCAACTGCGCGTTCGCGACGACCGTCGGAAAATACCGTCTCGTGACGAAACACCAGACGGTTGTCTTCGATTGCTACTAACTGGCCGTCGTAGAACGGCTCGCCAGGATAGATGACATACGAAAGCTTGATGGGTGTTGCTTCTACTATCGCGGCATAACCTCTCGGCGAACGAGAGATGCCGATAACCTGAATCTCGCTCAGCAGAAGAGCGGTAGTGGGCTTCGGCGCCGGCATTCGCGCGTTCATCGCCGCGGCTTTCTGCTTCTTGTAACGATCAATTCGGTCCTCGATCGTGGGAATGGGCACCTGTCCCGACAACCGCTTAGGCGTCGGCCGAGGCGCCTCATACTTTTTGAACGGATCTCGACCAGCACCGGAAGAGCGCTTCGTTACCGCCGGCTTCTGCGGTTCAGTTTCCTGAGCTACGACGCCGATTGCGAAACCACTTGCGATCGCTGCGCCGAGGAGGGTTTTCCCGCAAAGGCGCAAAGACGCAAAGACAAGCATGGATCTTCCTTTGCGCCTTTGCGCCTTTGCGGGAAGTCTTTCTATAACTTGCATCATCATCTTCATCTTCACCTTCTCGAGTGACTTTTGCTTATTTTGCAGGTTGCGGGGCTGGTGTAACCGGAGCAGGCACTGCTCCACCTCCCGCCGCCGGCTTGCCATTCGGAGCCGGCGCCTGACTCTGCAAACGCTCAGAAGAAACGTAATAGGCTGTTAGATCGAAGCGAGCATCGACGGTCTTTGTGAGTGACTGTTTCTCCAACTGCTTCAATTCAAAGTTAGTGATCGAAACAATTCGCTGGTAGTGGGCCAACTGTTCGAAGAACGCGCGCAGTCCGGCAAAGCCGCTGATGACACTTACTTCGATCTTCTTCCCGCTGTAATTGTCCTGTTGCATGTCTTCTTTTGGATTGAAGCGAGTCAACACCAGGCCACTGGTGCGCGCGCGATCCTGAATTCCCTGCAAGACCATTGTCAGTTCGCGCTGTTCCGGAAGCAGTGCTTTCAACTCCGCATACTCTTCTTCTCGCGCTTTGTACGCGGCTTTGAAGTTGTTTAGGTTTTGCTGAACGATCTGCAACTGGGCGTTGCGCGGTCTCAACTGGGCGATCTCGTCTTCCATAGCTTTCGTTTCCTTGCGCGTGCCGCTGGTCACGAAGTACCAGAAGCCGGCATACATGACGCCGCCGATCGCCAAAAACGCGACCAGTCGCAGGTACCATGGAAGAGCTGGAAGTTTGCCGAGTTTCATATCTTTATCCTCTACTTTTTCATCGCGACCTGATTCGCAGGAGCAGCCGCAGGTTGTGACTGCGTCTTCGAAGGACCGAAGTTTGCCCTAACTGTGAACACAACAACTTCGGGCTGCATCTCTTCCGAATCGTTAGCCGCCGCCGCCGGAGCAGGCGCACTGGCCGTCTGGGACGGCAGCTTGGCGGCTTCCCTCTGCGTCTCGATGTTGAGGTTGCTGAACAGGCCGTTTGAGAATTCCAGGCTCTGGCCAAACTTCGTTACTGAGTACTCATTTGGCGACTCGCCTTTGATCGTTACTTCACCGTCCTTCTGCACGATGCTCGTCAGGTAAAGACCGGGAACAGCGTCAAAGCGAGCTTTGATTTCCTGAAGCACCGCGGTGGGACCCTGCTGCGATTCCCGCAGCTTCTTGATGGCATCGATGCGGGCCTGGACCTCTTTCGACTTCTTCTCGAGCTCTATCTGTTCTTTCTGAATCGCCAGCATCTGCTGGTTAATGCGCTTTTGATTGTCGAGTTCTTTCTGCGCGGCTGTGCGGGCCATGTTGGAGCTCACGTATTCGTAACCCATTCCCAGCACTGCCAACCCAAACACTGTCAGCGCGAGCAGCAACGTCTGCATGCGCGGGCTGGCGACTTTATCTTCAACCAGCGCGACACCCTGGGGCCGATCAGTTACCGACTCGAGCAGGTTTATCTTGATCATGCCTCAACTCCTCTCAGGGCGAGACCAACAGCAACTGCCATCTCAGGCACTATTTCTTTCATGTAGTCCGGATCAAACTTCCGCGCATCGACTTCGATCTGCCGGAACGGATCGAACACCTCTACCGGAATCTCAAAACGGTGCGCCAAAAAATCAGGCAGGCCGGGCAGCTTCGATCCACCACCGGCCAGCAATATCTTCTGAATCGCTGCCTCATTCTCCTGCGCGGTCGCGCGATAGAAATCGAAGGTCTTCTTTACTTCGAGCGCAAGAGTTTCGGAAACAGTTTCAATGATTGGCTGGATCGGTTTTGGCTCAACACCTTCCGGCAATGCCATGCCGCGTTTCACAGCCTCTGCCTGTTCGAAACTCAGTCCCAGCTCTTTCTGGAGCAGACCCGTGTATTGACTGCCACCGACCGAAGCATCCCTCGCGAAGATCGAACGCGTGCCGTTGAGGATGTTGATGTTCATTGTTGACGCGCCGATGTTCAGCAGCGCGACGATCTCGCCGGCCCTTGGCTGGTAATTCACTTCGTAACAATTCTGAAGCGCGAAGGCATCGACGTCGATGATCACCGGCTGTTTGCCGGCGAGCTGAATTGCCTGCTTCACGTTGGCAATCTTTTCGCTCTTGCATGCAGCCATCAGCACGTGCAGCGACTCTGACGACTTGCTGGTTAACTCATAGTCAAGATTTACATCACCGATATCGAAAGGAATGTGTTCCTCAGCATGCCAACTGAACGACTCCTGCAATTCCTCCTGGCTCATTTGCGGCAGCACAATGTTCTTCACAATCACTGAGTGGCCACTGACGCCGGCAGCAACTCGGCTCGTGCGAATCTGGTGTTCGCTGAAGATGTGTGAGATCACGTTGGAGACGTTGTTGAGCTCCATGATCTGGCCATCGACGATTGTGTCCGTCTGAAGGTTCTCGAATCCGAGGTTGAGAAGTTGCAGAGCGGCTCCCTTTTTCGCGAGCTCAACGGCCTTGATGGCGCTGGAGCCGATGTCGAGACCAACGAGGTTCTTTTTCCCGGAGGCTTTTTTGAACATGCTAATTATTCCTCACAGCAGCAGTGCGCAATCTGTTTCGCTGGCGAAGCCGGGCACGCGCTTTTCGCGCTCGGGGCAGTTGTCGTTTGAGAATCTTTGCGGCGAGAGAGTCGGGTGTTTGTTTCAAGTTTGCCGTCCGCCAATCAGTAGAATTGTGGTCAGAAGAATTGTTAGACATAACCTGAGGGTGCAGAGGTAGGGTCCCGGCGGGTGTCAACAGATGACTGTTGGAGAAGTCTGCTGCGGCAGGAATGAAGCTCATTGGTAACCCAGCCAAGTTGGTTCAGGGACCAACTTCTGTAGGCTTTGCGACCTCCGCTCACGCGAAGTGTGCCTTTATCGTGCTCCAAAAGATTTAGCGGGACTGACCGCTGTTGAACCAGGTGGGCACCCAGCGAACGGCAATACCTGCCGTTAACCTGAGTGAGAGTACCTTAATGGGCCAAACAATGTCAATCGCTATTTTACTGCGTTTAACTTTAACTATTTCTCAGATTAGCAGCAGAAATCGCAGTGGATCAGGGTAATTCTGGAAGGACTTGACCGTCGTTCCAGTTATCACCGCAATAAGACACAAATTTTTCGTGTCTTAGTGCCTTGGTGGTTAAGAGGGCTCTTTGACCTTGACGCTTTTGGCCGGTATGCCGACGACGATGTTATACGGCTCAACGTCGCGCGTGACTATCGCGCCCGTACCGATCATCGCGTGATCTCCGACCTGCGTTCCCGCAAGGACGGTGGCGTGGTAGGTTATCCGGACGCCGTTTCCAATGCGCGTTCGCGGCGTATAGACCTTGTGGATGTCGTAAATGTCGTGGCTATGTGAGTAGATGTTTGCGTAATCGGAGATCGACACATCGTCGCCGATATCGATTCCGCCACGGTCGTCGAGCAGCACGTGCCGGTGGACGACCACGTTGTTGCCGAAAGAGAGGTTGTAACCAAACGACCACTCGACAAACTGCCAGCACTTGAAATTGTCACCAACGCTGTGAAAGATCAGCGGCGCGAGCACCCGGCGGAAACGATGTGCGAGTAATGAGTTTTGTCCGAGCGGCGAGCGATCGAACATTTGCCACAACCAGATGACGGGCTTGCGCTCATCGTAAAGTTTCGCGTCAATGTCCGTGTAGTATTCGGGTTCGGTAGTAATGTTGCGCGGGTCAAAACTGTGAAAGGCTGCGCGTGCAGCAGGGCTCAGGGTTTCCCTGTCGGGTTGAGAAACGCCGAAATAGATTTCAAACAGAATTTCTCGCACCACCTCATTGGGATCTCTTCGTCCGTCTGTCAACGACTTTTGTAACTCGCTCAGGAAGGCGTCGTAGTCCTGTTCGGCCAGGGCTTGTGCGGACAATTCACGATATGTCATAGGTTGGTATCCAAGCGCGTCAAAGTAACATAGCGTAGAACGCGCAGCAATTGCGTTTGTGCATTTTGTGCATTTTTGTGGCACGATTCGCGCAATGAAGTTTCTGCGCCCCCTTCTTGCTTTAGTCTTGCTTGCAATTCTGATCGGAGCGGCATGGCTGTGGTGGAGCCTTCCAGCGCGAGTCGATATGGCAGACTATGCGCCGGCCAACTCGCTCGTGTACGTGGAGTTCAACGACCTCACCAGCGTGGCCCAGGCAATCCAGCATAGCGACGTCTGGCAGGCTGCTGCACCGGTTATCCATAGCCAACCAACTTCGCAGGGTCGAGTAATGACAACCGCTGCTCGCGCCGGCATCGGACCACTCGAAGCAGTGCTCTTTGCTCGGACCCAGGTCGCACTCGTCGTCGTGGGGATGAACACTTCAGAACAGAACGACACGCTGAAAGTAAGACCCGAAGTCGCGATCATTGCGGAGACTCACACTTCGAAATGGCGTACCAAACCCGCCGTTATTGAAGCAGTAAAGCACCTGGCAAACTTTGCCTACGGAGCTTCCATGTGCAGCGAGCGGACTGGCGACGCCGAGTATATTGAGTGCACGGTTGCCGGAGCCGAGCGCAAGATTGTTGGTGCGGTGGATGGAACGCTGGTTGTCATCGGCAATTCAGACAATGCAGTGCGAAGCTGTTTGGAAGTTCATCGCGGCGCGAGATCGAGTATTCACACCGATCCGGAACTGGTGAAAGTGCGCTCAAGCGTTACCTCGGACAAGACTCTTGGGTTTGGCTATATCTCGCCGGCAAATTCCGCGAAGCTTTTCTCGTGGGCCGCGCCGTTGTTGATGGGCCAGGCTCCGGGGGACCAGCAGCTAGAGGAACTGCTGGCAGTGAGTGCGGGCAAGATTCTGCGCGGTGTTGCGTGGACGGCAAGCTCGTCGCAGGGTGGGATCGAAGATCGTTTTCTGTTTTCACTCGAGCCCGGAGTTGTTTCACGTCTACAGCCTGCTTTTGAAACGGCTGAGCGAGATGAGAATTTCTGGAAGCTCGTGCCGGAGAGTTTTCAGTCGTTGACGATCTATCGCAGCAAGAGGCCGGCAGCGGCTTGGAGTTCATTAGACTCGGCGGTCGCATTCAAACTCGACGCGCTGCCTGCGGTGTTGTTTGGTTCGCTGTTGAGATCAAGCTTGTCTGTGTATGGAATTAGTAATCCGAAAGAAGTGCTGCCGTCACTTAGTCCACCGTTGTTAACCTTGAAACCCGCGCAGGGCGTAGAGGGATCGATTCTCGTCGCGCGCGTGAGTGATGAAGCTCGGCTCAGGCAATCGCTTGCGCAAGAGATCTTCAAAGGCAACTCTGGCGAGATTCTTGAAGGGCTCGGGTCAAATCCGGATCCGCAGAAAGAGTTTGCGGCTGTATTCGCGGATGGCTATGTGCTGCTGGGTAAGAGTGAGAACATGCGCTCCGCTCTCTTAGCGCTACGGAACAGTCAAGCAGCCGAAAAGCGAGAACTGAAACAGTCGGCCGTGGAGAGCTCTGCGCCGATCGTTACTTTCTCGAATGACGAGGCGCGAGTAAACAACTTCATCTCGACGTTGCTGAAGCTCCAGGGAAAACAACTCTCTGAAGCTGAGGCGGCGGGATTACAAAACACTCTTCGACGTTCGACTTTCTCGTCCACGGAAACCCGATTGAATGCTTACGGAATCGAGCGCACCACGCGTTCTGCGTTTGGGCAATTCGGCACGTTTGTTTCGCTGCTCCAGTCTGATAGCTCCGCTCGTTGATTTATGTCTAAGTCTCTTCTGTTGGGTACACGCAATCCCGGTAAGGTAAAAGAGATTACGGAGATCCTCGGAGATGCAGGTTGGTCGTTTCGTTCACTACAAGAGTTCACGAGGGTTGAACCGGCGGAGGAGAACGGAAACACCTATTCTGAAAACGCCATTGCCAAGGCCAGGTTCTATGCGTCAGCAACCGGGCTTCTGGCTCTGGCTGATGACTCGGGATTGGAAGTCGAAAGCTTGGGAGGCGCTCCCGGCGTCTTCTCCGCCCGGTATGCCGGTGATAACGCAACGGACGCTGACCGGCGCGAACTGCTGCTTTCAGAGCTCACGAAAACGGGGAGTCAAAACAGGAGGGCACGCTTCGTAGCAGCAGTCGCAATCGCGCGCGCGGATGGTGAATTGCTCAATGTGTCTGAGGGTATTTGCGAAGGAACACTCACCTTCGCGCCACGCGGGAACGGCGGTTTCGGCTACGATCCGCTGTTCGTTCCGAACGGCTACGATCAAACCTTCGCTGAATTACCTGAAAACATAAAGAACCGCATCAGCCACCGCGCCCGAGCGCTGATCAAGACAAACGAATTCCTAAGCTCCCTGACCCTCCTGTGAAATCCTGCAATCATGTATTAGAATGCCTCGACCTTCGGGGCGTAGCACAGCCTGGTAGTGCGCTCGGTTTGGGACCGAGAGGTCGGAGGTTCGAATCCTCTCGCCCCGACCAGTTTTCCTAAGGAATTGGGCCACCTATCCGGTGGCCTTAATCATTTGTGCCGTTTTTTGTGCGTTCGCGACTCCAGAAATGCGTGTAAGGTTAGATTTTACTCTGCTCGATAGACGGAACTATCGCGAAGTGTTTGTTGTCCTGCCGGATGAAATCAAGAACGCTCTTGAAGTTCTACCAGAAACGTGTGCACGCTTTGAAGGTGCTGTTCGATTTTGCTGGTATGTATCAGGCACTACAGACGTACTCCACGCTGATGAACCAAAAGCAACTCGGATGAGGGAGGCATTCTTGCGGGCGTCGCTGGCTGAATACGTTTCTGTTGAGGATACTCTTAAAAGGGACTTGCTCAAGATAGGTAGCAACGCTAAACCGATCAAGATCAGAGATCTAGCTAATCCATTGCTTCACTTAGTCCGCGAATTACGCAACCTCGAGATCCACCTCACGTCTAGCCAGCTCTCAAGCTCCAAGAAGCGCGTAAGGTTTGCCGGGCAGGAACATGAAACAACCATTTGGACGGTCAATGATCTTACTGTTCAGAAGTTCGAAGAACTTCAGAACGCGAAGCACTACTCGAAGGAAGACATTGAAAGAATGGTGAATTGGTTTAATGAAGCCCAATATGATTGGGGAGTGGAGCACCTTGCATTCAGAGCAATCGTGGAATGGGCATCCGCGATTGTAAAAACCTATTCTCTAACCTAGTAGTTTTTAATCTTAAATCGTAAACGCGGCAACCCGAAAGCCTGCCGCTCAATTCTGCTAAAGGTTGTTTATGTGGTGCCTAATTTACCAGTTCAGTAGCATTAGGTTGTACTGGCGGTCTAATGAAAGTAGGCTCCAAAGCGGCAGCCGCCGCGTTCAATGCTTGGCGTCGAATGTGCGGGTAATGCTTGATCATCTCCGGCGAGATGTGTCCGACCTGGACCATGATAGTTTGATCCGGCAAACCAGCTTCCGCTATCGTGGTAACTGCCGTATGTCTTAGATATTCGATTCAATTATTTTTCGATGTAGAGAGCGGACTTTTCCTGCGGAGAGTTAATGTGACCAACACGATGCTGGGTCCGTCAACGTATTTACCCCCACATCTATCAATCGTTCCGCGTCTAAGACGCTTTCAAGCGGAGGATTCGTCGCGACATCACATGCGGTTGTGAGGAGATCGAACTGTGCGGGTTAGAAGCGGAGTGTTGGAGCGATTAATACGCTCAATTTCTCTCTTTAAGTAGGTCAAGCTTGTGATTTTCAATGTTTTTCAAGACGCTGGCGCGAGACGTTGTGCGTCTCGGTCTTAAAACTAATGCGCCGCACGTGGCGCACTTCAAGGGCGTTGATATCGAGCGCAAGAGTGATTTGACGATCATCTGAATCGGGAGGCCACCTGCCACTTAGAGGTACCCCTAGTAACGGATCAATAACAGGAGCTCGTGGTTCCCCAGCCATAGGGACGTTTTCATATACGGAGTACACCGTTTCGCGCCCTTCGTCGCTATACGTGTAGGAATACGCTTCAAGTTCGGCACCTTCTGGGATATCGAGCTCTTGTACGCGTGACGCCTTGTGGAAAAGAACCACGTTTGACCCACCGCTTCCCTGCACAGAAGGATAGAGTATGCCATCCAAGTCTGGCTCCCGTTGAGTCGCCAAGTAATCAGCTATTGCCTGCGTCGGAAGGTAGTCGAACGGTTCGTCATTTGGCATTACTGGTTGCGAAATCCGCTTGCTTAGCCATCGAAGAAATTTAGCCTTACGCAGTCTGTCTATGTACGTCGGATCAAAGATACTACCCTCAACGTTCAGTTTACTAAGAGCCTCGATGTCGAGGATCCGGACAGGCCGAGTTATTTCAAAGCGTCCCACGAGCACTCGGCTATCAACCGGCGGTCGCACTTCGGCTAGCGCGATTTTCGGATTCGTCGCTCCATAAAAAACCGAAACGCCATGTGCATTCATGCGTCCATGCGAGGCGCTGGCTGTAGGTGGAGGGCCGACTTCTAGGTCGGGTCTTTTGATCGCATCCTGGAGTTCAATAACAGATTGAAATATGCGCGCACGATAAAGGGACGTCAAATCAGTGCCAGGACCAGCATCAATAATGATCGGCCGACCCTTATGCGTCCTATGCTCTGCCATCCCTTCAAAAGTTGAAGTTAGAACAGCTTCGGCAGCGGGATTGAAATAACGAGCTTCCGTTGTCAGGCTCTCTTCGAAATGTAACCAACCCGATTGCGACTCTTCATCATCAATATCTCGTTCCGCGTAGTGTGCTTCAGAGTCAAAAGGCTTGTCGTAGCCGACCGGTGACGGCTCATCATCCGCATATCGCTCTTCGAGCACCCGTCTAATATCTTCAGCTACCTCGTTCGTGACACCTGCCGCATCAGCGATCATATCGGTCACCGGGTAGCCTCCGCGCTCCCACTCATAGTTGATTTCGTCGTCCATCCATGCGTGATACTCGATCAGATCCGGCTCGGAGTCAGTGAGGTAGTAATGGTCTCTGAAGGCAGTTAAGATTTTATCGGCTAATTCATCTATCGAAAAAGTCCGCGAATCGTCCTTACAATAAGAGCAGACCCCTTCGTCGCCACGACTTCTGATCTCTGTAGACAAAAATCGTTCGCCCACGCAGCTAGAACAAACGCGTAACTTCGCGAGCTCTTCAACTGTTAACTCGATAGTCATCAAATCGAATCCACGATCTAACGGCAAGAATTTTAACATGAGGTAGAATTGGGTAAATTGTGCGCTAGGTGAGCAGAGCCCTCAACCCTTACGGCAAACTGCGAGTGTCATTGTTTGCTGTCCAACTCCGAAGCAGACGCTCCGCTCGCTCCAGGCTGTACTTTGCTAATTCCAGCGGGTGCGCTTTGTCCGCAGATTCCAGGCGGTCAGTAGCCTTTCGCGACGCGCCTCTCTGACACGTCCGCGCCCCTGCGGAGATTAGGTCGCGCAAGTCACGCTCGGCGTCAGCCTTTGTTTCGTTCTTCAGGCAGATGAGGGCCAGGCCTGCAAGCTGGAATCGGTCGAAACCTTCCATCCGCAAATCCCGTAGGGCCGGCTGTGATGCAGATGAAACCTGATCGACGGCAACTGCCGTGTCTCGGCGGTTATGCGCCGCAGAGACACGGAGCGGCGCGGAGAATTCTTAATCACTGTCCAAGTGGATATGGTCGATGCTCATTTCGCCGGCTTCAACACGATTCACTATTTGCTCAAGGTATTCGTCTTTGATCTCCAATCCATAACGGATTAGTGAGCGTGTTCTTGGATCGACTCTGCTGTCGGTTGCGAGTTTTCGAGCGCGTCGTTTTAAATTCGCGTCGAGTGTGCGAGATTCTTGTTTGCGCGGTGATGCGCTACCATGCTTTGTCATGGTCCTTATCCTTTCTAGAGAAGGTTGAGGATCTAGGGTCGATTTGTGGTTCAAGCACAAGTCGGCCCGCTTCTTTTTTGATGAGAGGGTTATCAGCAACCTAGCGCAAAAATGTTCGTTTGTCACCAATCGATTTGACTCACACGTGCGTCTTGTTTGCGATCACTGGATTTAAGATCTAAATAATCGAGATCGCTGAGTAGTTTCAAGCACAGGCGGGCAACAACAGATGACGCTGTTATTCGCATTTCTAATCAGACTCTTCGCTGGCGAAGATATGTTAGCCCTCTTAACAGTTCAAAGGAGATATGTTAAAAACCGAGAGATTTTTTAACACGTTCGGGAACATGTCGGCCCCAGATTTTTAAATGTAGGTGAGTGGTCAGCAACCTAGCTCAAGGGGTTCGTTTGTCACCAATCCGAAGATGAGGTCGCTTATTCGTCAGACCGGTTCAGATAGAGTTTGCTTTCGTACTCGATGAGGCCGAGCCGAAGGCGATCGATCCAGCCACGTCTTCCAAGAACATTGCGTCTGAACCCCTCATGCGTTGCAAAGTAAACTGTTGAGTCGAACGAATAACCGAGCGTCTCCAAGCTTAGCGTGTGGCCGTAAGCGTCAAAGCTGCCCATGGCGGTGGTGAAACGAAGAGGCGTGCCCGATTCGACAGATAAACCCAGAATTTCTGCGTAGGTGCGCTCAAAGACACAATAAGTAGCGCCGGTGTCGAGTTGGGCGGGAAAACTCACGCTCTCTTCGCCAGAGCGAAGTGTTACCGGCACCTCGATGCGATCTTTCTCTCTGCCGTAGGCGTGAAGAGTTTCAAATTCGAGTAGATGCACAGAACTCACCATCCGCCGACGTAAGGATCGGCGTTTGAAGTAACATGAACCAGGTAGGGCGTGCCTATGCCTTTAGCTCGAGCTTCGTTGTACACAATGCGAGCGTCAGTGCCGTTCGCCACCAATTGATCTGCCTCTAGCACTACCCATTGGTCGAGGAATTCATCCTCATGCGCTTCCAGCCACGCTCTCTCATCTTCGCGAGTTCGATACGGTGATAGTTCGTCGCCGCTGCCGGTAAGCTGCTCAAGTGCCGCTCGTAAACGAAACTTCTCCTCGGTGGGAAGTTTTTTCACTTCTTCTATGATTTGCTCCAGCGTCGCCATGCTGCCCCTCAGTCTATCACGCCGATGCGAACGCCAATAGTGAGAGTGACCCAATTTGGCATTCTCATCGTTTAATGTCCATTTCCGAACTATATCGACCGTGTGTACGTCAAGAGCGAGTCGCGACATGTAAGCATTGAGACAAGAGCCCGTGCCTAAGTAGCGATTCGCTAACTTCGCACGCATGTGCTTGCGGATCTCACTCCTCTGAGGCATTGAACTAAATGCCTGGTGGTACGCACGGCCTACGCACTTCTTTTTTTCGATTAGGTGGGTATCAGCAACCTAGCGCAAAAGTTTTCGTTTGTCATCAATCGATTTGACTCACACGAGCGTCTTCTTTGCGATCACTGGATTTAAGAGCTATATAATCGAGAGCGCTGAGTAACTTCAACGACAGGTTGGGCCACAACAGATGACGCTGTTGTTCGCATTTCTAATCGGACTCTTCGCCGGGTTGCGCTCGCTTACGCCTCCTGCCGTGGTCGCGTGGGCCGTGCACCTGGGTTGGCTCAAACTTGCGCGGCCACTGTCTCTCATCGGCTCGCTGCCTGCAGTAATAATTCTGAGCCTGTTAGCCATCACGGAACTGATTATTGATAAGCTGCCAAATACTCCGAACCGCACTGCTCCTCTCGGACTTATCGCCCGCATCGTGACTGGTGGCTTGACGGGCGCATGCGTTTCTCTTGGCGGTGGACGGTCGGGTTTCGTTGGTGCTGGGCTGGGACTGATCGGCGGAATCGTCGGTTGTTTCGCCGGCTATCAGGCCCGCGCTCGACTCGTAAGGTCCCTTCGCCAGCCAGATTTCAACGTTGCTTTGCTCGAGGACTTGGTTGCGATCGGTGGCAGTCTGTTCATCGTTTCGCGATTCTAGTGCGGCGGGAGATGCTTCGTTCTTCAGGCAGATGAGGGTGATACCGCAAGCTGGAATTCGTCGAAGCTTTACATAAGGAAATCCCGCTCGGCTGGATCTAACGTACGCTTCACACCCTCACCCTGATTCTCTCCCAGACGGAGAGGAGACCGATTGGCTGGCTGTCATGATGCGCGAAGCGTCTATCTCTACGATGCTTTTGCTTGCGGTATTATCTCAGGCTGTTTCGGTGGCAGAGAGACAAACTTCTCGGGATCTTGCGCTTCCTGTTTCTTCAAGTCGCAATAGATCGCGTCCAGATCGTAATCGAATTTAGCTGCGTAGCGGTCGCGCACTTGACGCGTCTCTTCAACAATTTCGTCGTTCCACATAGTTCAGTCACCCGACAATTCCTCCGGCGTACAGATTACCGGAGGCTCATATCCAGCACTTCGACAGATTCGATTCACCGCCGTTTGCATTTCCGCATTAGCGATGTGTTTACAGTTCCAAGTTAGCAGATAGTCCATACCGTGCACAGTCGCGATGGCAATGTGCAAAGCATCAACGGCGGCTTTCTCGGGAATTGGGCCCCTTTCGACCAACGCGCGTGCGAGCGAAACGCAGTCTACGTTCACTTGCACCAACGAGATGTCAGAGAGCAGTTGCAATCTCGTTTGTGCGACTGCGGCGTCGCCGGCGCTTGATTCCTGGATGACGAGCTGCGAACTGAAAAGATCAAAGTCCCGACGCCGATACTGCCACCAGTCATGCGTTACCTGCTGATGCGCGGCAGTTATTAGATCCTTGCTCGGTCGAGCAGCAAGATAACTGATAATCGTTGTCTCAAGGTAGATTTTTGGAGCCACGTATCGCGGAGTTTATCATAGTCGGATTCTCCCCAATCATTATCAAGACTCCGATCGGAGTAGTAAGTTTGGCACATGGCAACGACCTCAGAGAGTCTGGCATTTGATCGCGGCGTTACGTGCGGGCAAACAAGTTCGTCGCCATTCTCAAACAACAAGCGCAGGAGATCGCCAACTCACGTCATAGATGATCAGTGCACAGATCAGGACTCAGGTACGCCAGCGTGCTGAAAACGCTTGCGAATACTGTCCGCCCTCATCGCGAAGTATCCTTTCGCCGTCGCCGCTGCTCGCTCTCTTTGATCATTTCGCTTATATCCGCAACTGGCCGTATCTCAATTGGTCCAAGTCCATACTTAAAGCCTGGCTGCTGTGAGACAAGCTGAATGGCATGGTTGAGGTCTCGCGCCTCAAGGAACTGAAGGCCGCCGAGCTGTTCCTTGGTTTCCGCATAGGGGCCGTCAGTCGTCGCGACTTTGCTGTTTTTCCAGTACAGGGTCACGGCGGTCTCCGGAGGCTGAAGAGGTACTTCGGCAACCAGATGTCCGTTGGCGCGCAGATGGTCGTTGTGCTCAAAGCATTCGTCGAGCACTGCGTGTCGCTCATCCTCGGTCATCCCTTCGAATGTTCCTGGCTCGATGTATCCCAAACAGAGGTATCTCATCAATTCTCCTTGTTTCCTGTGACTATTGACTTCCGGTTCGGACTGCGCCTGCACGCTCGTAATTCACGAGAATGACGCCAGTCGAGCCGACTATGCTTTCCGTCACCTTGAACGCCGCCGGGATCGTCCCATCGGCGAACAGACGCTTTCCATTGCCCAATGTTAATGGGTATGTCATCAGCCAGAACACGTCGATCAGATCATGCTTCATGAGTGTCTGAAGGAGATTCGCACTTCCCCAAACGTGCAGATCCGGCCCTTGCTGTTGTTTGATCCTGGCTACTTTTTCTGCAATGTCTCCGTTTAAAAACACCGACGGCTGCCATTCGTGAGAGGTGATGGTGTTGGAGGCGACGTATTTGGTTGCCGTGTTGACGCCGGGCCATACGTCCGCATGTTGCGGCCAAAACCCCGCCCAGATGTCGAAGGTTTTCCGTCCTAACAACAAGTCGAACGGCATATTCATCTTCTTTATCAGGGCCGCTCCGATTTTCTCGTCGGAATACGGCATTGACCATCCGCCATACGCAAAGCCGTCGCTGGTATCTTCGTCCGGTCCGCCGGGGGCTTGTATCACGCCGTCAAGGGAGATGTGTTCAAGCACAATAATTTTTCTCATAACTATTCCGTTGCTCCATTTGGGGCAGGCACGAAAAAGATCTCTCGCACCTCGCCCGGCCAACGGCAGGCTTTGGCAGCCTTGCGCGCCCACGCTACCGCCTCGTCCATGTCTGCGGTTTCCAGAATCCAAAAACCGCCCACGTGCTCCTTGGTCTCCAGGTACGGCCCGTCGGTGATGAGCACTTCACCATTGGGCTGCGCCCGCAGTGTCCGCGTCGAGCCCAGGCCGCCGGCGAACTTCCTGACACCAGCAGCGATCATTTCGCGATTGAGCGCGTGAATCTCCTCCACCATGGCTTCGTCCTGTGCGGACGGGTCAAAGTCGTCGGGGAGGTAACCAGTAACCAGATAATGCGGCATGACTTCTCCTTGTTTTCCTGTAGTTTGTTTCCGATGACTCGTTTCCTGTTCACTCAGGAACCGTAGCTCATCGTTCTTTTGTCCTATAGTCGTTGGGAAGACGGAAAATCGACAGCTATCCCAAAATTTTATTTCAACTGCCGGATCCGCTCTTGCAGGAATTGCCGCTCTGGTTCCTGTTGAGTCAGCGCCAGAGCTTTCTCATAAGCGGATCGAGCCTCAGCCGTCCTGCCGAGCCTGCGGTACATATCCGCACGGGCTGAATGCGCGAGGTAATAATTTGCCAATTCGCCATGGTCCAACAGCGCGTCGATAAGCGTCAGACCGGCCTCTGGACCATCGCGCATCGCAATTGCCACGGCACGATTTAACTGAACAACCGGCGAAGGCTGAATTCGTAACAATTGGTCGTAAAGCGCAACAATCTGCCGCCAGTCGGTTGCAGCGACTGATTTCGCCTCCGCGTGAACGGCAGCAATCGCAGCCTGGAGTGTGTAGGAGCCGAAGCGATGGGAGTTCAGGGCTTTCTCTAGTAACGCCAACCCTTCGGCAATCTGCTCCCGGTTCCAGAGCGAGCGATCCTGGTCCTCCAGCAAGATCAGCTCTCCGGTCGGCGATGTTCTCGCGGCGCGACGAGATTCCTGTAGCAACATCAGAGATAGCAGCCCAATGACTTCCGGCTCTGGCTGGAGTTCGGTCAACAACCGGCCCAGTCGAATCGCCTCGCCCGTTAACTCGGCCCGCGTTACTTCCGCTCCCGTCGCAGCCGAATAACCCTCGTTAAAAACGAGATAGATGACCTGAAGCACCGCGCCCAGTCGCTCCGGCAATTCCTGCGGCGCCGGCACCTCGTACGGAATCCGTGTCTCTCGAATCTTTGTCTTTGCGCGCACGATGCGCTGCGCGAGGGTACGCGGAGTGATGAGGAAGGCCTTTGCTATCTCCTCGGTTGTCAGCCCGCACACCTCACGCAAGGTGAGCGCAACTCGCGCTTCCGGCGCTAGTGATGGATGACAGCACGTAAAAATCAGGCGCAGCCGATCATCCTCAAGATGGTCCTCTTCATTGGACCTTGCCTCTGCATTGGATTTTTCGAGTGAACTCAACTGCGCTTCGAGATATCGCGTGAGCTCGTTTTGAGACGCATCAAGTCTTGCCCGGCGACGCAGAGTATCAATGGCTTTGAATCGGGCCGTCGAAATCAACCATGGTCGCGGGTTGTCGGGTACTCCACTCTTCGGCCACGAGCTCAGTGCAGCCGCGAAGGCTTCGTGCATCGCCTCTTCGGCAAGATCAAAATCACCGAGCAAGCGGATCAGAGTTGCCAGGATTCGTCCCGAATCTACGCGATAAAGGGAGTCGAGGGATTCGCATATCTGCTCGGTGGAACGTTCGGACATGCCGACGAACCTAGCAAACCAGCTACCCCGAATCAATTTGCGCAGGGCCGTCGGATTTCAGCCCATGAGCACAGGACGACTGACGTTTGGGATGTGGTCGGAGAGTGGTTTTGCCAAAAGTTGGACGTCGGGCTTGGACACAGTCAGTACAGGTGAGAATGTGATGGTGGAATTAACACATGAAATGTCCTAGGACCCGGCGGCGAAGTGGTACAGGATTGGGAATGCGGCAAGAAATGCGAATACAAATGTGGTAAGTCCCATCGTGAAGGCAATACCGATGTGAAACAAGGTACCCAGCACAATAAATGCCAACGAGCCCGGCCTTCCCCCGAGCAAGAGAAATGGAGAGGCGAGCTCAAAAAGAATTGTTAGCCACGAAAATAGCTTCGAGAACAACCGTTTTCCGCCAATGCGCGCCAACCCCGGCGAACAATACGTTCTCATCCGAGTAATCAAGTAAATGGCGGCGCCTTTGCGCCACACCGGCGAAACAGCCTTTGCTATGCCGGAGGTCCAATATGAGAGCAGGAGTTGTCCGCCAATGAATGCCATCGCAACCATCCTGGCGGTGTCGTTGATCGGCAGGCAATAGGCGAACAGTCCAGCCCAGACAACGTTTTGCATTTGGTCCGCCCCATCACGGCCAATGAGCAGCCGGATGTTCGTGACACAATGAACGGTCAACACAAACGCCGCCAGGACCGGCGCCATTAGTAGATTGAAATAAAAAGCAAGTGGAAAGAGCAGTGCCGCAACGCCGTGAGCAATGACCGCTGCCATAAATATCCTCGGCGAACATATTACGTCAAAGAGGCAACTGAGCACCGGCCGGTTGACCAGGATATAGTAGCGTGACCGGACAACGCGCCAGTCATAGAAGTGGTCCAGGACCTCGCGCCGAGCGCAATAAAACTCCAGCGCATCGAAAGCGATTCCGATCGCAGCAATGCTGCTCGTGAGCAATATCGCAGTGTTCCCGTCGAGATAGTTTACGTTCACAGCTTAGCTAAGCCCCACAGTGATCAAGCGCTCTCGCAGACGAAGAAGTTCCTTAACAGACTGCGTTGCGTCCATCGACTCAAAATCAATGCGTTCTAAAAACGAAACATATCTTTCCTGCTCCCAGGGACGAACCACGAACCCGCCTGTCATTTCCGTGTCATAGAATAGCTTCGACCCTTGAAACCCGGTGGCGGCGTCGTGGGCGTTCTGACGTTGCTGCTGCTTACCATCAGCCAACTGCTGTTGCTGCTGTTGTCTGTACTCGGTATTTGCATTCTGAAATTGTTGCTGCTCCTGGTGATTGGTGGCCGCGTCCTGTTGCTTCTGTACCTGGTATTGTTCCTGATGACCTTGAAGTTGTTGTTGCTGCTGCTTGGTATCGTTTTGTTGTACCTGGCGATCCTGCACCGTTGTATGCTGATGTATTACCTCGTCTGTGGGCAGCAGTATCTTGCGATTCGGGCCCGCCAAAACGCCAATCTCCGGTTCTTTTTCCGCAACCGCTTCCTGCTCCGGCGAGTCCCAGTTGATTGATACACTTCCGGCGGTCCAGGCAACGGAAGGACCTTTTAAATGTATTTCGCTGAGACTGCCTGGAACCGCGTTCACCATTGCGCGCTCGATCTTCGTAAGCTTAGGCGGAATGAGGATTGTCAGCACCTGGATATCAAAACGCTTAAGTCCTTTCAACACGTGCTGTACCAGCCGGAATTGTTGGTCATCAAGTTTGCCTCCACTCCAAACGGCAACACTCAACGCAATATGTGTATCGGGTGTAATAACAAGATGTTTGGCAAGCCATATATTGCCGTACATAACGTCCACGATCATCGGAGCACTCCGCACATCGAATGGCTTTTGTCTCCCCAACGTTTCACTACGTGTTCGTTGAGTGATGGCTTCGCAAAACAGTCGCGTCTTTGATTCGTTCTTATTTTTTAAGGCGTCTGCCAGTCCCTCTAGATAGTCGGAGCCGAGATGGCCCACCAACGTGACGATAGTTCCTTCATTCAAGAGGCCGTTCTGCCGTGCTTGTTGGGAAACATTGAGCGTCCGCAGCTTGTCAGTCTTGGTTACACGTCGTGCTATTTCCTCTTCGATCATCGCATCGCTACTTAATCTGCTCGCCAAGTCGATGTTTACGTTCATAAGTTTCCACCTCCGGGGGTGATATTTTGGATTTGGTGAAAGGCGGACAAGAACACGACCTCGGGCTCAGTCTCGGTTCCAAAGCCGCTGGTGCGCACTACAGCAAACTGTCGCATTTGAGCCCGAAAATCGACGGGCTGACAGCACACATAGTTCAGGAGTAGCAGGTACGGAAAGCTAAAGACCTTTTTCTTGCTTACTGCAGCCTTCGGTTCGTAGTTTGTGTCCCGGGTCAAATCGGGCGCAATATCAACAACACCTTTGCTAATCCTTCGTTTTGGACTCCACAGCGTTAGCCAGGAACGGCGGCCCGATAACACGATTTCGCGCCACGGGGTAATTTGACCCTCAGGATCCCGATCCCGGTAGAGAAGGTGAACATCCGTTGAACCGGGGTTTGGCGCAAAAAACGTCCAGATTGGAATCAAACTACAAACATCGCGATTACCGATCCTCTGAATCAAACGCCTTGCGCGCGGATGTTGGTTACACAGGGACGCTATGGTCCAAAAGACGAAAACGGTAATCACCAGCAGACTTAAACCTTCTGTCCACATAATTAGCTCCAGTAAGACTTGAGTCTTTTATACGCCTGAACGCCGGGAGGCGGTGGGCTGAACAGCCGTTCGCGATATGGATGGCCCATCAGACCATGGAAGAGGAAATCATTTGCCGCTTGCCACACAACGCGAACCCCGCCTGCAAGAAACATTCGTGCCCGCTCCAACTCCGAAAGCGAATCTCCATGCCAACAATTAATGGAAAAGGAGAGATCTTCGGCGATGATGTGATGCCACCAGCCGCGCGGGATGTATAGACCATCGCCGGGTTGCAAGTCGCAGCTCCAGACTTCAGCTCCGGCACATCTCGGATGGCGTTTGAAATCCGGCGAGTCAGGATCCACTTGGCTCTTTGATGGATTATCTGAAAAAGGGTATAGGAATCTGGAGTATTTTGGACTGATCAGGAGCGCACTCTTTCGTCCATATATCTGTCCGAATAGGTTGTCCGCATTATCGTAATGGAGACCCGAGCGAGTATTGTTTCCGAGCCACAGATTTACTGCGTAGATTCTGCTCGAACCCAATTCCTTGAGATCCAGCTCCTCCTGCAGCGAAGTAAATTCGGTAAGAGGAACTTGAGCCAAATAACCCGTTCTTCCGCCGTCCAACGCTTCAACGAAATGGGCCAGCGTCATCTCACGGTAGTAATGAGTGGATTGCTCTCGATAGGGAACGCTGTGGGACGGTAGATCAATGGCGACCGTGACAATGCGGTCCGGCCATCGTTCCACCAGTCTCTTCGGCGACCAGGATCTGGATTGCGCCAGAAACAGTTCCCGAATGATGAGTGGGAGCAATTGCGTCCGCGCATCTTCTGCGTAGGTCCGCCACTGTTCGACAGTTACCGTGGGTATCGGCTTCGTAACCCATCGAAATCGGGAAAGCCCAATAACAGCTTGACTCATAGGTCAAAGCCTCAGTTGCGAAGGTCCGAAAGAAGGATCAGCATATTGCCCATCGGAGACTTTTGCGAGGGCCAGCCGAATATCGAAACGGGCAGTTGGGAACTGAAATGCGGCGGGAATTTACTCTGCGCGTGGGTCTCTGTCAACGAAATTTTTACAATTGGCGGCCGTAATCATTTGTCTTCAATCGAAGAAGAGATGAACGCCGGATCCATTGCCCGCAACGAAGGTTGGCTTTACGCCGAAGGTCGCTTGAATCAGATCGACAGTAAGCACGTCTGTAGCCGCGCCGGTTGCTACCAGACGACCGTGATTCAGCAACACGATCTGATCCGCAAAACGCGCTGCCAGATTTAGATCGTGAACGACGCCGACTGTAACGACGTCACGATCACCGGCGAAGGCGCGCACCTTCTTCATAAAATCAATCTGGTGACGAATGTCGAGAAAAGTAAGCGGTTCGTCAAGAAACAAATAACGGCACGATGAAGTATTAGTCGTTAAACCGTCGCGCCATAATTGGGCGAGCACCCGGGCGAAGTTGACGCGTTGGCGTTCGCCACCACTAAGAGTCTGATAATTGCGCCGGCTGAACTCGGTCACATCAAAATGCGCCATAACCTCATCGACAATTCTTTCATCAGCCGGTCCTGGGCGTCCTCCGAAGTGTGGATACCGGCCCATCATGACAACTTCGCGTACGCTCAACGGGAACGCAACCTCTACAGCTTGTGACAGCACCGCCCGCTGCTTCGCGAGAGCGGCTTCGCTTGCGTGCTGCACATCAACGCCGTCGTATTCGATCTTGCCGTTCTGCGGACGCAGCAAACGCGCCAGAACTTTAATGAGAGTTGATTTGCCTGCGCCGTTCGGCCCGATTATTAAGTGAAGCTTGCTAGGCGCAAATGAAACCGAAACATCGGTGATGAGTGCTTTCTGTCCAACACGGAAGGTGATGTTGCTGGCCGTAAGCATAACAATATCAAAAGACGTAGTGCCGCCGCCGCAGTAAGAGAATGAACACCGGCACACCCACTGCTGACGTGACGATTCCGATCGGTAACTCAGCGGGTCGGACCACCAAGCGCGCCATCAGATCAGCCAGGGTCAGGAGTGTCGCTCCTGTTAACGCGCTGCCAACGATCAGAAATCGGTTGTCAGCTCCCCCAAGCATTCGCAGAATATGTGGCACAACAAGTCCGACGAAGCTGATGACGCCTGTAAAAGCCGTAGCGACGGCGACGATAACGACGTTCACCGACAGGATGATCCATTTCAGACGGTTAACATTCACTCCCAGATACGTCGCTTCCTCTTCGCCAATCATCAGCGCATTTAATTGCTTCGCGTATCGCAAGGCAATGATTGATCCCAGAATTGTCGAAGTTGCCACGATCTCGACCGCTTTCCAACTAGCACCTGACAACGTGCCTAAACTCCAGAACGTGATCGAGCGCGCCTGGGGGTCACGCGCAATGTAAGAGAGAAATCCAATTGCGCTCATGAAAAGTGCGTTCACAGCCAGTCCGGTGAGTAATAGCATCACGATTGATGCGCGTCCGTCTTCACGCGAGCGAGCGAGCAGAAAGACCAGGTATGTCGAGATCACGCCGCCGATGCAGGCGGCAAACGGCAAACTCCAAATACTCGTACCCACGTGAAGCACGCCACCGAGCACGAAGAAAAGTGCGGAGCCGAATGCAGCGCCGCTCGATGTGCCAACCAGTCCCGGCTCAACGATGGGATTTCGAAATAATGCCTGCATCAGACTGCCACCGACGCTGAGACTCGCGCCCACCAGTAAACACAGAACTGCCCGTGGAAAGCGCAACTCGAGGAAGATTCGTTGATCCAAGGTTGGTTCAGGACGTCCAGGAAGCACGGAGGTGAGCGCGCGACTAATCTCAGCGATTGAAAAGTCGATCGCGCCGTAACGTATCGAAGCAGCCAGTACGAGAAGCGTGACGGCGACTAACGCCAGAAGGAGCACTCGTTGGCTGCCACGTTGACTTGTCACTTTTGATGAATGATTGCCGCGACTTTTGCAATGTTCTCGCCCGAGCGTGGGCCAAAGTAATTTAGCACGTTCTCTTCAATTCGGTAGATGCGATTGTTCTTGGCGGCGTTCGAGGTCGCGACGCCCGGCAGCGCTTTGATCTGATCGACCGAACCGCCAAGACGATCGTAACCAAAGTCAGTAAGTAAAATGACATCCGGATTCGCTTGCGCAATTATCTCCGGCGATTCCATCCGCTGCATCCCTCTGTTCTCGACGGCCATCTGTCCGCCAGCCAGTTCTATCATCTGACTGACGCCGCCGCTATCGCCTCCTCCGCCTTTGCCCACGACTAAGTAGACGTTAGACGCGCGGCCAAAGTGAATGACAGCGACGCGCGGATGATCCGAATACTGTTTGACTTTTTCTAAAGAAGCCGTGCGTTGCGCATCGAGGGTATTGCAGAGTTCCTCTGCCCGCGCCTCTTTGTGAAAGTACGCTCCCATCTCGCGAATTAGAGCTTTAGTCCCATCAAAAGAATCGTTCTTTGCGGTGAACGTCTTCATCGGAATGTTCAACTGCTGAAGCTGCTGCACTACTTGCGGTGGGCCGATGTTGTTGTCGTGAATAATCGCCGTCGGGTGCAGCGAGAGAATGCCTTCAGCGCTCAAGGCGCGGTGATACCCGACAGTTTGGACGTTCTTAACCTCGGGCGGATACGTAGTGGAAAGATCGATTCCGACGACTTTATCCTGAGCACCCAATGCCCAGATGATTTCATTGTAGATTGGTGAAATGACTACGTAACGCGCGTCTTTCGAATCGGATGGAGCGTTGTGAAAGCGGGCGCAGCCAATCGCGGATAAAAGCGCGATGGCCACTGCCGGAACAATTAAAATGTTCTTCATTCAGACAAGTTTGAAGCGAAACTCCGAACAGCGGAACACAGAATTTAACGGGCTGCAAGGAATTTTACCAGCGGCCTCCACTGATTTTTGTGCCTTTTGTGCTTCTTTGTGGCGCTCTCCCAACCCCCACAATGCCCAAAAAACCTAGCGAAATGCTGGATTTGTTGAAGACTTTGCCGCTTGAGTGTGATATATGAGTGTCCGTTTGTTTTTAGAATCTAGTTCTCGTTGGAGGTGTTACACCAGACTATGGCGACCAAAGCCGCGACAGGCAAGAAGCGCATGACTCAATCGGAAGTTATCAACCACTTCTCTGAATCCACAGGAATGAAGCGAGCACAAGTTAAGGAGTTCTTCGAAGAACTGTACAATCTCGCCGCGCGCGAAGTGAAATCAAACGGTGAGTTTGTTCTCCCTGGATTCGGAAAGCTCGTTAAATCCGAGCGAAAAGCCCGAGAAGGCCGCAACCCTGCGACCGGCGAAACTATTCAGATTCCCGCCAAAACCACGTTGAAGTTCCGCGTTGGCAAAGGAATGAAAGATACCGTGCTCCCAAAAAAGTAAACGTCAGGCACTATTATTTTTCAGCATCGGCGCCGCCCTTCCGACGTGTCAGAACTCGGGCGGCGCCTTTGTCTTTGGCAGAAAGCCACGGTTTTCCAGCCTTAAACCGATTTTACCCATCGGTGTCCTAATTTGAAGAATTTTCTCTGCGGTCCTCTGCGTATCTCCGCGGCCTCTGCGTTGAAATAGCCTTTAACGCAGAGATCGCGGAGATACGCAGAGGACCGCAGAGAAAAACTCAAAGTAAGACACTACCGAAAATAAAAAAGATGGACGTGCTTTCCGTCATCCGTTATAATCCTACGTTTCGCTGAACACCCCCTGCAGCAATGCTTATACGCAACCTTTGTTTTTGGGGTTTAACCCTGAATCCAAAGCTTTGCCTTGGGTTGAAGGCTGCATCCAAAGGGGTTGTCAGAGCATCTATAGTTCATACATTTTGAATCGCGAGATTCTTAGGAGGAGTGAAGGCAATCGTGACTTTTGATACACACTTGCCGCTGAATGAGCGGCTTATGAGAATCGATCATATACAGGCGCGGCGTTATTCAAAGCTCAATGGCGTCGCTCTCGAGATAGCTACAGAAGGTATCGTCAGGCACTTGAAAGCGTGCGACCGAATGGACGTCAATCCGGAGACTTCGGCAGTGCGCGAAATTATCGACGATGCGCTGAACGGCCGTCGCGTGTTTGCTGAGACCAAGGAACATACGCGCGCGGCTTAAAGCCAATCTCTACTGTTTACTCAAACTGAGATCGCCTTCCCTGGGCGATCTCTTTTTGTTGGCCTTTTCGCGCATGCAAGCGCGGTTGACATGAATTTTCGACGTGCTAACATGCGAGGCAATTGAATGTGCCCCTGTAGCTCAGCGGATAGAGCATCTGCCTTGTTGGAGCCTTGATGGGGAATGCGCTCTCCGAACCCATTGAGTGGACGACCCTGTATGCGGGGACGCCCTGAGAGCCTCCGGTACTTTGATCGATAATTGGTCCAAGTAACAATCCGTGAGGATTGGGTAATCCGCAGGAAACCTGCTCCGTGGGTGTGTAGGGATCCTCAGAGACTATACGGGTCGGGACTGCGATGTCCAAGATATAGTCCAGCCAGCAACCCCAGCTTTGACGGGCGGTCAGGGAAAGCCTGATGCTGGAAGCTAAGCAGAGGGCCGCAGGTTCGAGTCCTGCCGGGGGCACCAAGCACAACAGAATATGGCGGCTATAGTTCAGTAGGTTAGAACGCTTGATTGTGGATCAAGAGGTCGTCGGTTCGAGCCCGACTAGCCGCCCCACCCCAGAAAAATCTCAAACCTGCACGTTGCGTAATCGATTTTTGGTAGTGTCTTACTTTGAGTTTTTCTCTGCGGTCCTCTGCGTTGAAAAAGCCTTTAACGCAGAGATCGCGGAGATACGCAGAGGACCGCAGAGAAAACTCTTCAAATTAGGACACCGCCCGATTCTTTGACTTTTAATGTACTCAGATAGAGAATTGGCTCGCTCATGCAAGCTCTTCCTTACGTGCTTTCCCAGGCATTTAACTTTCCTCCGTCAGCCGTTGTGCTGGATGTGGGCTGTGCTACCGGGAACCAACTTGCTCTGGTATCGGGTAAATTAAAGGTCGGTGTCGAGCCGGATGTTGCTTCGGCAGTCGAATGTCTGAATCGCGGTTTCCCTGTCACAAGAGCCTTTGCCGAACATCTGCCTTTTCGCAGTGAATCTTTCGATGGAGTCATCTGCAAGTCTGTCCTCTGCCTCACCCTCGAAGACAAGGCAATGCATGAAATAGCTCGGGTGCTAAAACGAAATGGTAGTTTGTACTTAGCAAGCAATGGAAGCGGATACTATCTGCGCTCCTTACTGCTTGGTTCCTGGAAAGAGAGGCTTTACGGGTTGCGTACGTTGCTAAACACCTGGTGGTGGATAATGACGAACCATCCGTTGCCGGGATTTGTTGGAGATACGATGTATCAATCTCCTCGCAGACTGCGGCGTTATTTCAAAGCAAACGGAATGCAGGTTGTCTCAGAGCGGCAAACCCGCTTTCTCCGTTTCCCTGTCTTCATCTACACCGAATTGCGCATGAAGTAGAACTTTGATCAGTCGATCTCTTCCTGGTCCTTTTTCTTCACTGAATACGAGTCGAGATATTGCGGATCGTGGCCGCGAGCGATTATCAGGAACGCGTCTCGGCCACGTCGTGCGGCGACTTCCCAGGTGAACTTGTGATTGCCCTGCGCGACACTGTGCTGAGCGGATTTGAGTTCGGCAAGTTCCTGATAGCGGATGCGTGGACCGGTCGTGCGGGCGATTGCAGTGACATAACGGACATGGTTGTCCGCGTCGTAACCGACAAGCAAGTGTGAGATGCGGGGATCTTTAATCGCCCACACTTCCTGCCGCTTTCGATCCTCTTTCTCAAGGCTTCCGATCGATTTCAGACGAGCCTGTGCGCTGTCACGGTTCATGTCGAGCACGATGCCCATAATCTCCGGCCTGGGCCTGCCGGGAGCAGCGCCGGTCAAAACGCCAACTCCCAGCAGCAACAGGCAAAGACTTGTGACCAGCTTCATTTCGTCTTCACACTCGCAACGTTTGAGTAGCTCGACTTGCCACCGCTATTCGCTGCACGCACGCGGTAGAAGTAAGTCGTCTTTCTGAACAGAGTGTTGTCTGTGTAGCTTCTCACGTTAGCGCCCAGGGTTGCGATCTGAGTATAGCCACCCGCAAGCGAGGTCGAGCGCTCGACCAGGAAGTTCGTTTCATTATCCGAGTTGTCGGCCCAGTTCACCACCGCCGAGCCTTTGCCCTGACCGGCGACGGCAGTCAATGCCGACGGCGCTGCCGGTCTTGCCTGGCACGCTGCGTTACCAATCAACGTGTATCCGACTGCCGTACTCGGGCTGGCATAGTTCGCATTGTCAGGCACGACAGCCACCACAGGCACGCGCACGAACATGCGAGATAGTCTTCCGCCCGCTTGCGGGTTGCCGATCTTGCTGTTGGAAACGACAAGCGTGATCGTGTCTGCTTGCGTGTCGTACTTGCTGCCGGCGTCAAGATTACCAACAGTCGTCGCTGTGCCGGCCGTGTTGTCTGCATTGTGAATGTAAGTGCCATACTTGAAGGTGACCGCTCCCAGCACATCAGTTCTCATATCGACAAAGTATCCGTTGCCGTCTGCACTGGTAAAATAGACTCGCCACTGCGTGTTGGGCGTCAGCGGATCGCTCAGGTCGGCCATCTTTAGCGTAAACACCAGCTTCGTTGAGCCATCGGCAGAAAACGGCTCCGCGATATAAAGTGCGCGAATGTCATGACCGCCCAACTGGTCCAACGAGTCACCGGCTGGATCAGTCATGATCGTCACACCCAAACCCGTGCATGCACTTTCAGAGGTTATTGGTAAGACGTGCGGCGACGACGCGCCTTCTCCATTCGCGTTCGCAGCCGTCACCCGGTAGTAATAGTTCGCCGCACCTGCATCGTTGTCTATGTAAGAGTTTGAGTCCACACCAAAACTACTCAAGAGCGTCTCAGCTCCACCTTCAACTCCGCGATAGAGACGATAACCAGTTAGCGGCGAGCCGCCATCGTCGGGAATGGACCACGCGAGGTTAACCGCATCACCGTCTCTCGTCGCCACGAGCAATGGCGGCGCCGGTGTGGCGTTAGCCGGAGGATCGAAAGCGCCGAACAATGGCTTGCCACCCGTCTGGCGAATGATCGTAGCCTTCGCTGCATTATCGTTATCGCTGTTATCCAGTTTGCCGTCGCTGTTCCGATCAACCCCGCGAATACACTCGGCTGTCACACAACCGTCCGCGTAGGCGGCGACCACGCGACCCTGCTTATCGACGGTCAGGTCGTTGAAGTCGAGAAGACCGCGGCTTCCGTCCGGACAGGTAGGCCCATCCGTGCAAACCACACCGCGTTGCACGGGATCGTTTGGCGTAGCATTGACCGTCACCCAACTCGCGCCACCGTCGTAGGTAGTCGCGATATAACCAAACCAGGTGCCCGGGAAACTTAAGTCAGTATGTCTGCCGTTCGTGCCTGGTGTGGTTGAACCGAGGAAGAAGTAAGCCGCGCGATTGCTGTCACCGGCGATCACTGCCGAGAAGACAGTGTTCTGAATACCCTGCGCAGCGCCTACGTCTTGCACATGCTCCCATGACGAACCACGATCATGAGAGACTGCGACACGAGCGTGTCCATCGCCGTCGGCCCAGCCGAAATAGACTGTGCCGTCGGGTCCCACACCAACTGAAGGATCAGTATCACCGGCCGAACTTCCATCAACAGTGCGAATGGACCACGAAAGGCCGTTGTCCTCCGAGACAGCGACACCCTGTTTGCCGCCACAAGATTTATTCGGAACGTAAACCGTGCCGTCAGGCGCAACTTTGATGTGGCCATGCAATCCGTCGCACTGCACCAGTGTCCACATCGGAATCGCAACGCCGAAAGTGAAACCGCCGTCGTCACTGCGCGCGATCTCGGCAAGGCCTGCGTCCTGCGAAGCGTAGTAGATAGCGTTTGGGTAGATCTTTGCATCAGGACCGGGATGCTGAATTGCTCCACCTTTCAGAGTGCCGTCAGGATTCTTTGCGTAAGGACCGCCGCCGATCGTCTGATGGTCCACGCCCGAGTTAATTCCCGATCCCTGGCTAGGTGTCCAATGCGCGCCGTCGTCATCCGTAAATGACAGCGCGCTGGCTTTGCCAAGCAGTTGGGAAACGAAGGTGCGATTCGTTCGCAGCGCGCCTGCGTCACTGTCCGTGAAAAGAATTGGATCGGAGGTGACGAGAGCGGTGTTTGTCGCACTAACATCTTCCCACGTAGCAGGCGCTGGTGATGCCGTGTCGTCCCACTTGATGCGCAGAGTCTGCAAGGAAGCCAGAAACATCGCATTGCCTGAACTCCAATTCACGCCAATGGTTGGCTCACCTGCGGAATTCCCCATGGCTGCGGGCGCCGGATAATTCGTGTAACGAGGTGCGGCTTCAGTTGACGGTGTGGGAGTGGGTTGCGGCGCGGGTTTGTTCTCGATGATGGCGCTGCCGTGGTACTGGTCGGCCGCGGTGGCTGCGTAGTAAACAGCATGAATCGTGTAGACGCCGGTGCCGCTTATCGAGGGATCAATTGTCGTGTCTTCCCAGGTGAGCGGTTCGGTTGGTGACGTTGCGCCGCGTCCGGAGTTGGCGACGAGCGGACCAGAGTTGGAATCCTTATGGATGTAGAGATCATAGTCGGTGATCGGAAGCAGCCACTCAATCTTCACGTGAATCAGCTTCCCTGACCAGTCTGCCGTTGTGCCACCTACCGTCAAGGTAAAGGTGTCGCACGTGAGTCCCTCCTGGCACAAATCTTCTCCATTAATCAGGCCAAGCGGTGCGTTGAGAGCTCCGCCTCCAGTGGCCGTCCCAAGCCAGGTAAGCGGCGTAGTTGCCGTCGGGTCAATGGTTGCGCCTGCTGGGCTGGACGCAGATGTGCTGTTCAGTCCGGGCAATGCAGGCGTGAGCAACGCCACGAGGAAGGCTACAGTTATCAATACGCGCCAGGAAAACCGAATACCTTTGCTATGCTTGAAGGTGTGGTGAGTCATTTTTCATCTCCGGGGTTCAATAGTACTTCCGAGTCGAACACTATTCGGCCAACTTCGTCGGGGGCTATTCATTTGTAGATACCCTTGGGTGTGGGGACCTTTGACTGCCGGGAACGTGGAAAACTGCAGTGTTTAGATAAGGGGTAAAAATGACGGAGCAGTCACGGCATCGAAGCGAAAGTTTGGAGAACGTCTTATAGTCTTCTTGTGGTAATAATAAGGAATTCTTGTGATAATGCCGTCCTGAGGTCAAAGGAGAGAATTAATGCCGGATGAGCAACGAGTAGCGAATAACTCCCAAACCTATGTCGCTGATGCTGAAAGCTTTCAGTTTGAAACTCTGAAGCAGGAGAATGGACAGGCTACGGTGATTCGGTTTCGACTCGATGATCCGCAGTACCACGCTGGTGACGTGCTCGTCGTGCTAAGCGGCAGTGAGATCTACTTTCACGGAATGATAGGACAACTCTCCGATGGTTGGGCCGTGGCGAGCGATCATCGCGGCTCGTTACTCGCCGCGACAGTGCAATAGCCTTACCTCACGTATCCCGAAGGAAACGCGACACGCACGCCAGGAGTCGAGGATTTGACATCGATGCGATGGAATCCTTTGTCCATATGCGTTGAAAGATACGTGAGCGCGGCCTGTTTCTGAAGGGAAACATCCAGGTCGCGTATGAATGGTTCGAAACTTACCGGAGCGCCGAGGCCCTGGAAGAAAGCGATTCCTCCAGTCTCATTTGACAATCGCAACAACGAGCTCTGCGCATTACTGACGAGCGCCGGATTAGATGCGGCAACCAGCGTCGGTGCATAGAAGCCATAGATCGCAACTCCACGACGCTGCGACTCGTTAATCGCTCGCTGCAAGTCAACACTCTGAGTAGGTGAAGAAGAGTCAACTCCACGAGAGATATCTAAACCGTCGGATACGAGCAATATCGCCCTTCGACCCAGCGGTTGTGATTCAAATTTCTTCAGCGCCTCGATAACTTCAACGTAAGGATTGTAAGGACTGGCACTGGCAAAACCTATCGGAGGACGGAGGACGCTGGCTGCTCTCTCGAGATCGTTGGTGAATTTTTGTTTGACTTGCAAACTCCCGGTCCGGAGGTACCCAATCATCACTCGCGAGCCCCTCGGCAGCTTTTTGATGAACTCTGCGAGGGCCTTAATCTCATTGCTGACCGAGGGGACAAGGTCTTCCTGAATCAAAACAGCGAGGGTTATAGGTGAATTGGTTCCGATACCCCTGAGCGAGATGATGGTCTGTGGCTCGCCATCTTCGCTAATCGTCAAATCTATGTTCTGTAATTCGAATTCGGTCTCCTCTTTGACTCGGATCGTCAAAGGAATGGTGACGGGCTTGCCTGGAGCAGGAGGGGCGCCATTGCTGTTGACGCTTGCCGCCTGGCCAAGCGCCGACTGACTCATCAGGGCAAAGCCAACAACCAAAGAAAGCTGCAATACAATCAGGTGGAGTCGTCGGAACGTCTTCATTTGAACTTCCTCTATTCGGTTGCGGACATTATACAGAGACGACGTTTAGAGTTCAGCCTTTTAGGCTGCGGTTCCAGCAACAAGCTAAAGCTTGAACTCTGAACTGCTGCCGGCTGGCACTTCCTTGCCACTCTCTTCATGAGCTAAGATCTCGACACTATGAACCAGGGCCTGGTGAGTCAATCAAAAGGCAAACTTTCCGGCAAGGATGCCGCGACGGCACGGATGCTGAAAGTCGCTCCGTGGCTCGCCTTGGTGGCTGCCTCGCTCCCAGCTCCCCTCGTTTTCCTTGTACTTTTCCTGACATCCGCAGCCACAGAGTCGGCTGCCCTTTATCTTTTCCTGGCCGGTCTTTCCCTAACCCTGGGATTCGCGTTGGGGGTGGTGATCGCCGCTCTTCTGCTGCTTTATCGCCGGACGTGGCTCGCTAAATTACGGGACCGGTTAGCTTCGGATGGAATCACGGCCAATGAGGTTGTATGGTTCAGGTCAGAATTGACTTCAGCCGAGCGGAAAGCACTCGCCGAGATTGAGCAAAGCAACCCACTTCTGGCTGACGCGTACCTGGAAACACTGGCCGGCAGACTCACCGCATCGCGCATCATTTCGCGGTCAAAACGAGAAATGTTGAAGGTCGAGCGGCAAATCAATCGCGCCCGTACCTTGCGGACGCCCGAATCCGACGCGTTACAAAAGGACCTGGCGGCCGATCACGAGAAGCTGGAACACCTGTGGCAACAGGCGAATGAACACCTCGTCAAAGCAAAGACAAGGCTGCAAGTCATTGAAGCGACAGCGAGTCGAAAGATGAACGAGGGCGAGACGGATTTAATGATGCAGCGTTTGGGGAGTTCTCAGGACCAGTTGCCGCTGGTGCTGGAGATGGCGCAGTTAGAAGAGGGGACAGGATTACAAGATTTGCAGAATTAACAAGATGAATCTTGTAAATCCTGCAAATCTTGTAATCCTGTCAGACGATATACGCCTGGGGCTAGACGCTGCGCAAAACCCTCATCTACTAACGCCCAGTTACCCAAACCGGCCTCCGGCGAGCTCAGACCAGTAACTCGCGCCAGTTCTCGACGCAACGTCATACCGGCCCCAGCCAGATAAGACCGCGCGATCTCTTTCAAAGCCTCTTCCCTTCCCACGCTTTGTTTCAGTTCGTCCGGAAAGCGAGCCTCGGGAATGGACCAGATATAAGTAAACGTTGGCTCGTATAAAACATCGCTCGGAATAATCTTCAACGTCTTCTGTAGCTGAGTCATCGCCCTATCGAAACGAGCCCTGTCTGGAATGCCGCTGGCCTCGCGCAGGTCGCGCGTCGCCATTTCCCACTCCCGCCGCATGATCTTGAGAATGAGCTGCGCGTCGGTCGAAAGAGTCTTTTTCTCCATTCTCTGGGGAACGCCCCACAAAGTATTAAAGAATGGAAGCAAACGCCGAGCGATGAAAGTGGAACGCCCGCGCAGCACTTTCCCGTAAAAACACTTGCCGCGGCGCATCACGTCGTCCTTGATGGTCCACGCCAAACTGCTCTCCGGATCTTTCTGGACATTGCGCGGCATGTGCGCGTCTCGACGACCACATACCGCAACATAAAGCGATGGTCCAGGCCGGCGAGAGTCGGTTAGCGCTTCGCAGAATCCTACCTCTTCGATAAAACGCTCAGCGCCGTAAACATCTTCGACACGGTTTTCAGGATCGCGCCGCCACATGCGGTCGCGATAGACCTCAATCTCTTCCGGCAACATGCGGCGGATTCTATCAAACTGAATTGCGCCCCCGGTCAATCTGAGCAGATCGGTCAAGCGTTGTCGCGTTTGCTGTTTTTCACAAAGTCCGCGTAAGTCGTTACCGCACAACGTTCTAAACGACCTTCACAAATTTGGCACAGTCGGTGCAGAACCGCTGTCGCCAGTTGTTTGTCCAGACTCGGCAAAACCTCAAGGTACGGAGACGACAAAGGTGATATCGATGCACAAAACAAAACGCTTCCTGGTGCTGGCCTTGCTAGCGAGCCTCACGCTGGGACCAACTCTCCTGAGCGGTAACTTGTTTACGCCCGCCGAAGCGAAAGACAAAGGTTCGAATGGCAAAGACGTGCAACGAAAGAAAGTAGCCTCGGACCTCAGCGATCTGCTCTCCAACAAGAGTGGCGAAGCCCTTGTCAAAGTTATTCTCCAACTGAACGACAAGCCGAGTGGTCAACTGAATGCCCTGTTGGCGGCAAATGGCGTCAAGATCCGGAAACACTTCGACAACCTCAACTCTTTTGCCCTCGAATTACCCGGCCGCGTGGTCGATGCTTTGTCAACTTTCCCAGAGGTTTCGTTTGTCTCGTTGGACAGCGAGGTTAGGACACTCGGCGGTCACGTCGCTCACACTACCGGCGCCGACAACGTGCGCTCGATGAGTGCCGATGGAGCGTTAGATGGAAGTGGAATCGGAATCGCGATCGTTGACTCTGGTATCTATGGCGCGCACACCTCCTTTACCGATACTCAAACTGGTCAATCACGGATTGTCGTCAACCAGGACTTCACCGGCGAAGGCCGCACGGATGATCCATATGGTCACGGAACTCACGTAGCAGCGGCAGCCGCCGGAAACGGAATCGTGGCAAAAGGCGAATACATCGGTATTGCTCCGCGAGCCAGGATCGTCAACCTGCGCGTGCTGAATTCAAAAGGCATCGGCTCGGTATCAAACGTTCTCGCCGCCTTCAACTGGTTAATGTCGAATGCAACCACCTACAACGTTCGGGTTGTGAATCTCAGCCTTGGCATGCCGGCAATCAACTCTTACAAAGACGATCCGCTCTGCGTTGCAGCGCGCCTGCTTGTGAATCGCGGAATCTTTGTGGTGGCGGCAGCCGGCAACAACGGAAAGAACAGCGCGGGCCAAAAGGTCTATGGCCAGATTCATTCCCCAGGTAACGAACCCTCAGTTATGACCGTGGGCGCTGTTGATACTCACGGCACCGATCAAAGAGGCGACGACACGATCGCAACCTACAGCTCGCGTGGACCAACGCGCAGTTTTTGGACAGACGTGAACGGCGTCAAGCACTACGACAACCTGATTAAACCCGAGATCGCCGCCCCCGGTAACAAGACCATTTTCGCAGAATCGCCAAACAATTATCTGCTTTCACAGAATCCTTCGCTGGATGCCGGCGTCAGCACCAGTCCGGTTCGCAAGCAAATGTGGCTGAGCGGTACCTCGATGGCTGCTCCACTGGTCGCAGGAACAGCGGCTCTCTTGTTGGAAGCCAACCCGACTCTTACCCCCAACTTGATGAAGTCTCTGTTGATGTACACCGCGCAACAGCTTCCTAACTACAACATGTTTGAGCAAGGTGCGGGCGAACTAAACATCGACGGTGCGATTCGGCTCGCGAAACTCGTTCGCACCACTATCAACAGCTCCACCGCGCTCGGAGCTTCTCTACTTACCGGTCCAGCTCCTTCACCGCAGACAAGCATTACGACCGCCACCGGTGTTTACACCTTTCAGTGGTCGCAAGGCATCATCTTGGGCCAAACGTATGCCACCGGCCCAGCGCTGATCAATGAGTATCAAAAGGTCTATGGGAACGGCGTGCTGCTCAGCGATGGAGTCATGATAACCACCGGCGTTCTTATCAGCGACGGCGTGCTGGTTAGTGACGGGGTTCTCGTCAGTGACGGTGTTTTGGTCAGCGACTCCACGAAGTTGTCGGGTGGCGTTCTTGTCGGCGACAGCATCCTGATAAGCAATGGCACCACGCTCGGCGCAGGCCAATCGTTCTGTTCAGTCTCCGCATTGCTCGGAGGTGTGCTGGTTAGTGACGGAGTACTCGTCAGCGATGGCGTCCTGGTCAGCGACGGCGTACTTGTCAGTGATGGCGTACTCGTTAGTGATGCAGTAATCCAGGCGTTCAGTGCCCTAACGAATGGTGATGCCACCACTTCGATGGCAGTGGTGCCCGATGACGACACGGACTATCTGGGTTACTAAGTTAAGGCAGACCCCATGTTGCAAACGAGCACTCACGTACAAAAAAGCAAAACTGTAGGGGCGGCCCTCCATGGCCGCCCGTGTCCGAATTCACACTTCGCGGTTGCAGTCGAGCGCCTGGCGAACAATGATGAAGCAGACGTGCTCCAGTTCTTGTCTCAACGTCCGATTCATACCGTGACGCTGATCAGTTTGATACACGATAACGGAATCGTGAGTCCGCTCAACCGCGGCACCTTCTACGGCTGCCGCGACTTTAATGGACAGCTTGAAGGAGTAGCGCTGGTGGGCCACGCAACTCTCATGGAGACAGTATCGGACCGCGCGTTGGCAGCCCTCGCGCAAGTAGCGCGCGAGTGCCCAAACACGCACATGATCATGGGAGAGAAAGAAAGAGTGGCCGACTTCTGGAGTCATTATTCAGAAGCCGGACGCCGGCACCGTTTGGCTTGTCGCGAATGGTTGTTCGAGTTGAGTTGGCCCATCGAAGCGCGCGAATCAGTCCGCGATTTGAGACCGGCAACGGTAGCAGAGTTACATTTGGTGATGCCCATTCAAGCGAAGCTCGCCTTCGCCGAAAGTGGAGTCAACCCGCTGGAAGTCGATGGCCACGGTTTTCGCGAGCGGTGTCTCCGGCGTATTGTTCAGGGAAGAACATGGGTAGTAGTTGAAAACGGTAATTTGGTTTTCAAAGCAGACGTTGTCTCGAAGACTTCTGACGTCATCTATCTCGAAGGGATCTGGCTGCGCGAAGACTGCCGCCACACGAACATCGGCACCCGTTTAATGTCCGAGCTGATGCGACGCCTGCTCGAAGACGCAAAATCGATCTGTCTCCTGGTAAACGAAGCGAACGAATTGGCCCAGCGCTTCTATCGAAAATGTGGTTTTCACTTTCGAGCCACTTACGAGACGATCTTCCTTCCGCGGAAGGAGCAAGTCCAGAACTAAAAAACTTCAACCCCCGATCTGTGCTGATAAAAGCAAACTCTGACTCACCTCATCAAAAATGCCCCCCGTTAGTGCCATGGCAAATAAATTCTTCCGGCCATTCCTCTGGGTAGTAACTGGATGCGGCATCCTAACGTTTGTTTACTCCTGCTTCCGGCTCGACGTCGCCCGGTTCGATGCTCATTTTGCCGTCCTGGTGGGGATGGCTTTGCTCCTGACTTCACGGATCACCATTGCCATTCCGCGTTTCAGCTCGAAGATTTCAGTCTCTGACACGTTCGTATTTCTCATCCTGCTTCTTTATGGAGGAGCGGCCGCAGTCGTCGTGGGCTCACTCGAAGCTTTCCTTTCATCGCTGCGTTTCAGCCGTAAACCGCGCACTATCGCGTTCAACTGGGCAGCCGCCGGCGTTTCGATCTTCATGACCAGCAGTGTGCTGGAACTCAGCTACGGGACCATCCCTGCTCTGCGCGCCGAACCATTAACGCGCTTTGCCGCAGCGGTCTGCACCATGGCTCTTTCTCAGTACATCGCGAATTCCGGAATCGTGGGCATCGGCGCCGCTCTCAAAACCGATCAGCCAATCTGGCAAACGTGGCGAAGGCATTATCTCTTGACGTCGCTAACTTACTTCGCCGGCGCGTTTGCCGCCGGGGTCATTGCCGGATTGGTCTACTTCATCGGAGTTTATGCGTTCGTAATAACGCTTCCGATCATCGCAATCATCTTTCTCACCTATCGCACCTATCTAAAAAACATCGAGACCTCGGCCGCGCAGGCCGCGCAGGCAGAAAAGCACGTCAAGGAACTCTCGCACTACATCACCGAGCAGGAACGCATTCGCGAGCAGTTTTCGCAGGTCGAAAAACTCTCTGCACTTGGCGAGCTCGCGTCGGGAGTTGCGCACGACTTCAACAACACGCTCGCGGGCATTCTTGGCCGCGCACAACTACTCCAACGCACCAACGACCCCGAGAAGGTCAAACGAGGGTTGGACATCATCATCAAGACCGTCGAAGACGGCGCCAAAACAGTCAAACGCATACAGGACTTCGCACACCAGCGTCGAGATCACGACTTCGAACTAGTCTCCGTCGATCAAATCCTGATGGACGCCAGCGAAATCACTCGTCCTCGCTGGAAGACCTGCGCCGAAGCGTCAAACATCCATATCACGCTTGAGCTGCAAATCGGATCGAATGCGATGGTCATGGGGGATGATTCAGAGTTGCGCGAGGTCCTCGTGAACATGGTCTTCAATGCCATCGACGCGATGCCGGAAGGGGGAACGCTTTCGCTGATAACGCGCACGATCGACGAATCGGTGATCATCAAGATTGTCGATAGCGGGGTGGGCATGTACCCGGAGGTGCGCTCGCGAATCTTCGATCCGTTCTTCACGACGAAAGGCAAAGCTGGTCTTGGTCTGGGACTGGCCGTTAGTTTCGGAATAATCAGGCGACACGGCGGCAATATCGAAGTCGAATCGCAATATGGCCACGGAACTGAGTTTCGCATCACTCTTCCACTCGCGAAGATTGCCGAGAAGAGTGTCAAACAGGTAGAAGCAGCGGCGCCGCCGGAGACGACTCCAGGCGCCTGTCTGCCGCCGCTTGAACGATCGCACATGAGGGTGCTCGTGGTAGACGATGAACACTTTGTCAGGGATCTGCTGCGCGAGATTATCGAAGGTGAAAACTGCGACGTGTGTGTCGCAGAGACTGGCAGTGAGGCGCTGTCACTCTTCAAGGAAATTGAATTTGACGGCGTGTTCACCGATGTCGGCATGCCGGGAATGAGCGGCTGGGAACTGGCGCGGGAAATTCGGCTTCTTAACAAACGAATTCCGATCGCAGTGATTACCGGCTGGGGCGAAGCTGTCGGATCCAATGAACAAAAAGCAGCCGGTGTGGATTGGGTCGTTGCCAAGCCGTTTACGGCCGATCGAGTTGCCGAGTTAGTTCGTGAGATTTATAGGTTGCGCGGCGCCCTTAAAACGGGTCCACTGGCAACCGCAGCCGCTTAAGTTTCTCTGCGTTCCTCTGCGTATCTCTGCGGTCTCTGCGTTAAAAAGGATCTTAACGCAGAGACCGCAGAGAATTCATTACAGCCCCGCGTTTAGCGCGCGGTTCACGCTCTCCTCCACGACCTCCAACCGGAAAGGCTTCAACAGATAATCAGAAGCGCCGCGGGAGATGAGACGCTGTGCCTGCTCTTCATTGCTCAATCCTGAAATCATTATCACCGCGGTGCCGGGATACAACTGTAGCACCTTGTCCAGCAACTCCATCCCATTCAAACCCGGCATCGAAATATCGGTAAGCACCACATCGAAAGATTGTGCTTCCAACTTTGCGAGCGCCTGTTCCGCGGTATCTGCCGTCTGACAGGTGTGTTGCTGCGAAAGTAGCTCGCAAAGCGTATCGCGAATTACATCATCGTCATCGACGACCAGGATATCTGCCATATGGCCCCTCCACCATTGCTAGGCGTCTCCTGGGCGTAACGATCGAGACTTCACTTTAGACTCTTGTTTGTGAGGTGCGGCTGAACTGCTGCGAATCATAACATGCTCTGAGTATGACAGCGTATGTTATTCTTTTGCTCGATGTCGCTAACCGGCGTGAAAGCAATTGTGCGGTTCGTGGACGAAGACCTGTTCCTCGGCATCAGTCCCTCCGGCCACGCTCTCGCGATCGATACCGACAAAGAACGGTCCTCGGCCCCTTCTCCAGTTGAGCTTCTGCTCGTCGCGCTCGGCTCGTGCACGGCGACGGACGTTGCCGGCATCCTGGCGAAGAAGCGACAACACGTGACGAACTACATCGTTGAAGTTTCCGGAACGCGTCGTGACGAACACCCGCGCAGCTACACCTCCATGAAGGTGCACCACATCCTGACCGGCAAATCCATTTCCGCTAAAGCAGTCGCCCACGCGATTGAACTATCCGAAACGAAGTACTGTAGTGTCGCCGCAACGTTACGGCCTGCAGTAGAAATCCAAACCAGCTTCGAAATCATCGAAGAGCCACCAGATGAACCCCGGGAGTAATTGAGGGTGTTAAAGAAAGTCGTTGCTTTATTGATGTGTCTGAGTGGGGCGATTACTGCCGCTGCCGCTAATCGATCCATCACCGTTGGTAAACAGGCCGCGACCGAGACTGCGCTGGCTGCCGTTCGCCGTAGTGACGGCGCGGATCGAGACGCAAACGGAAACCTCAAGAAGCTGGCGCAGGCCGAGCACATGCGCCGTGCCGCCATCTATTTAAGCGTTCGCGCCTTCGCGGAGGCCCGTGCTCACTGGCAGGCACTTATCGACAACTACCCGCAGGATCCGCGCGTTCCGGAAGCGCTGCTGGGCATCGGGCGCTCATATTTTCTCGAGAAGGCCTACCCTGACGGTTATGCCGTCTTCAACCAGTTATTTCAGGATTATGGTTCGACAAAGGAAGGCCGCGAAGCACTGAATTTCAGCGCTGCTTCCCTCTTGCGCATGGGCAGGTTCGCGGAATCAGCCGAGCGTTACGCTGAGTATGTCGATCGCTTTCCAAATGGCGAGCGGATCGACACTGCGCACCTGAACGTGATCGACACGCTTCGTGAAGCAGGCAAACCTGCGGAGGCGCTCGACTGGGTGACGCGCACAAGACAACGATTTGCTGGGACGGCAACAGAGACGAATGCGATCTTCGCTGCTTTGCGTCTCTACATTGCCGAAGGCGAATGGTCTGACGCCGTTCTTACTGCCGACCAGTTATTGAAGCGACCCTTTGCAAAAGCAGTGCTAGCCACGCCGGCTGAGGTCACTTACCTTAAGGCTTTCAGCCTCGAACAAGCCGGCAAAAAAGATGAAGCGTTCACGACGTACTTGATGGTCCCTGATAGTGTCGAGTCGTATTACGGCTGGCTTGCAAGCCGGCGCCTGGCTGCGCTGGCTGGTCCAGCGCGCGCTGAAATCGTCGCTAAACGCGAAGAACGTGTGAACACTGCGATCGAGTCCATGGCGGAGCTTTATCCAGCACCATACAGGCAAGCAATACTCACGGCCGCCAAAGCTCGGAAGCTCGATCCGCGTTTCATACTCGCGCTCATTCGACAGGAAAGTGTTTTCAAGCCACTCGCAAAATCGCCTGCCGGTGCTCGTGGTCTACTTCAGTTGACGATGGATGCGGCACAGAAATATGGACCGGCCGCGGGACTGAATTCGTTGCGTGAGACTCAGCTCTATCAACCCGAGACTTCGATTGTGCTCGGAGCGGAGTACATCGAATACTTGACTAAACTTTTTCCGCAAATGCTCGAACCGGTCGCTGCTTCGTACAACGGCGGCGAGGACAACGTCGCGCGCTGGGTCAAACGTGCGAAGCAACCCGACCCGGGAGTCTTCACTTCAGAGGTCGGGTTTGAAGAGACAAAGGGATACGTGCAGAAGGTGATGTCAAACTACCGCGTGTATCGAACACTGTACACGTCAGACTTGATCAGAAAATGAGCCGCAGATGAACGCGGATGAACACAGATCAGATCTGATCTGTGTT
>Ga0065714_10064461_pt1 | contig 66149 bp, 51 predicted proteins | sample MisRhiReplicate2_FD_59101 | JGI IMG/M metagenome (GOLD analysis project Ga0065714, IMG submission 59101) | Miscanthus rhizosphere microbial communities from Kellogg Biological Station, MSU, sample Rhizosphere Soil Replicate 2: eDNA_1 v2... | ecosystem: Host-associated > Plants > Roots >...
AGAGAAAAGCGGTTGTTCCAAACCTTAAATAATTAAGCTTCATGTTGTGTTTTTTGGTTAAAAAAAATTAAATGTATATAATTTCATGTTGGTTTAAAAGGTTTGCAAAATAATGATTTTGTTACAATAAACAATACCCCCTTAAAATCAATAAATAAGCGCTGAAAGTTTTGCTAAAACTATTTATCAACATTTGATGAAAGTTAAGGAAAATATCAACTTTCGCGAAAAACGTCATTTTTTATTGGATGTCAGCAAAACAACTTTAATGCTAAATTTTCTAAAAAAGCAAGGCGTTTTTGTATGCACTATTTAATAGGTGTATTTGTAACACTAACAATTGTGTGTATTTAGCACACTAACGCAGGAAGAATTATTAAATATTTATGATTTAATAGCTAGTATTTGTGCCCCAAAATGTGTTTTAAAAAAAGTTTGGAAATCGATTGCGTAAAATTTATTAGTTTTATCAAATATTCATTTATATTTAGTGCTCCAAACAACACACGATAATTATAATATTTAATGAAAACTTCTTTTGCATTGTTAATTTCTGGTATTGCGCTAAGTTTATTGCCGCCACTAACCAGAACAAAAAAAAATGATACTTTGCTGCTAAGTGACCTAAAGCAGAGTAAGTTTAAATCGAAACTTAGCATTGATACTCCTGATCAGAACAGGTTTGTTAAGGTAACCCTGCTACAGGGTCAGCTTACAGAACCCACGGAATTAGCGGTATTACCTAATTATGACATTCTGGTGTCACAGCGTCGCGGCGAGATCATGCTATATAAGAATAGTACTAAAACATTAAAGGAAGCAGGTAAACTTGAGGTATATTCTAAAACTTTAAATACTCCTGATGTAAATGCTGAAGAAGGTTTATTGGGTATTGCCCTTGATCCTAATTTTGCTAAAAACCAGTACGTATATGCTTTTTACAGCCCGGTAAAACCTTCAGTGAATAGATTGTCGCGCTTTAAACTGGTAAACGACAAAATAAACATGGCCTCAGAAAAGGTTGTTCTTGAATTCTACTCTCAGCGTGAAATTTGCTGCCATACCGGTGGATCTATCGCTTTTGGTCCTGAAGGTTTCTTATATGTGTCAACAGGTGACAACTCCACTCCTTTTGATGCACCAAAATCCAAATATGTAAATAATGGTTATGCGCCCTTAGACAACCGTGAGGGTTTTCAACAGTATGATGCCAGAAGATCTGCAGGTAACACCAATGATTTAAGAGGTAAAGTACTAAGAATTAAAGTCAATGAGGATGGCACCTACAGTATTCCTGATGGTAACTTGTTCCCTAAAGGTCAGGAAAAAACCAAGCCTGAGATCTTTGTAATGGGTAACAGAAACCCTTACAGAATATCAGTGGATCAGAAAACGGGCTTCCTATATTGGGGTGAAGTTGGCCCCGATGCATCGAATGATGATGCTTTAAGAGGCCCAAGAGGATATGATGAGGTAAACCAGGCGCGTAAAGCAGGTTTCTATGGTTGGCCATTATTTATCGGTAACAACTACCCTTACAAAGCCTATGATTATACTGATGGTAAAAATGGAGATGCATTTGACCCTAAAGCCGGTTTAAATAATTCGCCTAACAACACTGGTTTAACTACCCTCCCTCCTGCTAATCCAGCGTTTATATGGTATCCTTATGGAGAATCTAAAGAGTTTCCACAAGTTGGTGCGGGTGGCCGTACTGCAATGGCTGGTCCGGTTTATTATTCAAAACCAGGTGCTTCACCATATCCTTCTTATTATGATGGTAAACTTATCATTTATGAGTGGATCCGTGGATGGGTAAAAGCGGTAACTATGTCGCCGGAAGGTGATTATTTAAGTATGGAGCCAATGTTAAGCAACATGTCTCTAGCTGCTCCTATTGATATGGAACTTGGTCCGGATAATAAATTATATATCCTTGAATATGGTAAAGGTTGGTTTTCTAAAAACCCTGATGCCGGTATTGTAAGAATTGATTACATGGCTGGCAACAGACCTCCGATGGTCAAAAACCTGGAAATTGAAAAAACCAGCGGCTTATTACCCTACAAACTTGTAGCTAAAGTAGATGCGTCTGATCCTGATGGTGATGCATTAACTTATGTTTGGAACCTAGGAAAAGGCATTAAAAAGACCACTACTTCTCCTGAACTACAATATACCTTTACAAAAGCTGGAGAATATGCAATTAGCGTTCAGGTATTGGATAAAGATAAAGCTTCTTCAAAAAGCAATATTGTAACTGTTTATGCAGGAAATGAAGAGCCTAAGGTTGACATTGCATTAACCGGAAATAAAAGCTTCTATTTCCCTGGAAAACCTATTAATTATCAGGTATTGGTTTCTGATAAAGGTGCTGCAGTAAATAAAAGCAGGATCTATGTATCGAACACTTACACTGAAGGATTAGATATGGCCGGAGCAAAATTAGGCCATCAGCAGGCTGCACAAACACTTGTCGGTAAGGCAATAATGCTTAAATCTGACTGCAGTACCTGCCATAAAATCTCTACCAAGTCAATTGGTCCTGCATTTACATTGGTATCTTCTAAATACCAAACAAAACCTAAAGCTGCTGATTACCTTGCTTCTAAAGTAATTAATGGCAGTAAAGGTGTTTGGGGTGAGGTTCCAATGCCAGCCCATTCTACAATGAAAGCTTCTGATGTTAAGGAAATTACTGAATGGATCATGACTTTAAGTGCTAAGTCTACAACAGGCCCATCTTTACCTGCAGTTGGTAAAATCGTTCCTCCTTCAGAAACAAATAAAGATAAATCTGTTTTAAACCTTAAAGCTACTTACTCTGATTTAGGTGCTGCTGGCTTACGCCCACTAACTAACACTAAAGTTGTAAACTTAAGAAGCAATGTTATTGATGCAAGTGATATCAAAGACATCTCTGATTTCGGACGCAAAGATGCTGATGGTGTTCAATCATTGATTTTCCCTGAAAAAACCGGATGGGTTAAATTAAAAAGTATTGACCTGACTAACATCGCTGCTTTTAACTTTGGACTAGCTAATGCTGATGCAGATTACACTGTAGAAGTTAGATTGGATAGCAAAGACGGACAAGTTATTGGAAAACAAGGATCTGCTTCGACTGGTGTAACTATCAGCCCTGTTACTGACGGCAAATTCCATGATGTATATATAGTGGTTAAAGCTGCTCGTGAAGACGTAAAAGACAGGCCACTATTAAAATCAGTAACTGTGAAGCCTATTTAAGCTTCTTCATTATTAAGCTTGCGCTTGGTAACTATATATTTCAATAAAAAGGTCAGGAGCTATTCCTGACCTTTTGCATTTACAACCATTTAATTTAATAGCCATTTATAAGCCGTAAAAAACCAATTGATTACAAAATAAAAATAACGCAATCGATTGCATTTATAGATCTTTTTTATAAATTAGTTATACCAAATAAACTGTAAAAAGAATGGCTATTAATTTTACCAGAACTTCCCTGTTCGCAACCAAAATTATCGTTGTACTGTTTCAACCTGTATTGCTATTTAAAACATGCAATACCCCTGTTAGTGAACAGAATTCAAGATTAAAAGTTCAAATTGATTCTCCTTTAACTGAGTCTGCAAAGCACCTCCCGAGCAACAGCCTGGCCGGCCTGCATACCTTTCCCGGATTACATGTGCAGACTATGGCAACTGAACCTACATTAATTAATCCAACGAATATTGATGTAGATGAAAAAGGTAGAGTTTGGGTAACAGAAGCTTACAATTACCGGTTTGAAATTAACAACAACAAACCAAAACCAGAGGGCGATAGAATTTTAATACTGGAAGACAAGGACGGTGATGGAACTTTGGAGACCAGTAAAACATTTTATCAGGGTGCTGAAATTAATGCGCCTTTAGGCATTTGTGTACTTGGTAATAGCGTTATTGTTGCTCAAAGTCCTTACGTATGGGTTTTTTACGATGACAATGGTGATGACAAGGCCGATCGCAAGGAAATTCTTTTCCAGGGAATTGGCGGCGAACAACATGATCACGGAATCCACACTTTTACTTTTGGTCCCGATGGCAAGCTATATTTCAATTTCGGAAATATGGGAGAAACGCTTAAAGATAAAAACAACAAAACGGTATTGGATCAGGATGGTGATGAAATCGGGCCAAAAAAATATAAAGAAGGCATGGCTTTCAGGTGCAATCCTGATGGTTCTAATGTTGAAGTTCTTGGACATAACTTTAGAAACCCATTTGAAGTTGCAGTGGATAGTTACGGTACTGTATGGCAAAGCGACAATGATGACGATGGCAATAAAGGCGTACGGATAAACTATGTAATGGAGCATGGTAATTTCGGTTTTAAAGATGAAATGACTGGTGCTTACTGGCCTTCAGAACGAATTAACATGGAAGAGGATATTCCACTACGTCACTGGCATTTAAATGATCCGGGTGTAGTGCCTAATCTTTTACAAACAGGTTCCGGATCTCCGACAGGGATACTCATTTATGAAGGTTCATTATTACCTGCACAATTCCACAATCAAATCATCCATTCTGAGCCAGGACATAATGTTGTAAGGTCTTATCCGGTAAAGAAAAATGGTGCAGGATATACTGCTGACATTGTTAATATACTGAGTAATGACAGAGATCAGTGGTTTCGTCCGGCTGATGTTTGTATAGCACCGGATGGCTCTTTAATTGTTGCCGACTGGTATGATCCTGGAGTTGGCGGGCACAGAGTTGGAGACCTTGAGCGTGGTCGCATTTATAGGGTTGCCCCTACGACATTAGCATCCAGATATGTAGCTCCTAAGTTTAATTTCGATACTCCTAGTGGCGCTATCGCTGCCCTTCAGAATCCTAACCTTGCTGTCCGCCGACATGCTTATTTAGCGTTGGTCGGTATGAATGAGAAAGCTATTCCTGCGCTAAAAAAATTATGGAACTCAACAGGCAATCAGCGAATGAGAGCCAGAGCTTTATGGATTCTATCTAAATCGACCGAATCAAAAAAATATTTAGATGAAGCCATCGCCGATAAAAATCCTGATATCCGTATTACAGGCTTAAGAGCTGCCAGGCAAACAAACTTAAATACCCTAAGCTATGTGAAGCAATTGGTAAATGACCCAAGCATGGACGTTTTAAGGGAATGTGCAATAACGCTTAGACACAACAAAACCGCAGAGGCTGCTGAACTTTGGGCTAAATTTGCAACTAAACACAATGGAACTGACAGGTGGTATCTGGAAGCCCTAGGTATTGGAGCAGATAAACAATGGGATGCTTTCCTTGCAGCTTATTTAAAGGAAGTAAAAGACCCATTAGCAACAGCTGGCGGAAAAGATATTATTTGGCGCTCAAGAACTGCTTTGGCCCTACCCTTTCTTGAAAAACTCGCATCGGACCAAAATACACCATTAGATAAACGACTAAGGTATTTCCGTGCATTTGACTTTATTAAGGGCACTGAAAGGACTAAAACATTATTATCAATGTTAAACAATAACACTGACCTTGCTACAACTTCCATTATACTTAGTTTAATGGATGCCCGAGAGGTATCAAGTTCTCCGGTATCTTTAAATGCTGTAAAAAAAGTACTTAATTCAAAATCAGGGACTGCTGAATACATTGGTTTGATAACAAAATATCAAATAAAAACCGAAGGTGCTAAATTACTGGACATGTTAATTGCCAATGGAAATAATTCTATTGGGGTTGATGCTGCAAGACTTTTAATTGAGTTTAAGGATAGTCAACGAATTAAAGACCTGATAAAAGCTAAAGATTTGAATACCGCGGCCTCAATTCTTGAAGCGCTTGGTGCTGTTGGCAATAAAGAATCCATAAGTATACTTTCTGATGTGATAACAAACACATCTTATGATAAATCCTTACGTCAGAAAGCAGTAGAGATGATGGGTAAAAGCCGTATCGGAGAAACAACTGTAATGAATATGCTGAAAACCAAAGCACTCAGTGCTGAGTTAATTCCGTCTGCTGTAAAGGGCTTAAGTGGATCAGGTGTTAAAGGCTTTTATGATGAAGCGAAAACCTATTTACCGGGTCCTAAAGCAGACGAAGCTAAAAAAGGAACAATGGTTAATTTCAATGAGATTATTGCCTTAAAAGGAAGTGCATTAAAAGGAAAAGCTGTTTATAACAAAGCCTGCTTTATCTGCCATAAGGCAAACGGACAAGGCATGGATTTTGGACCTAACCTATCTGAAATTGGGGCTAAACTACCAAAAGAAGGACTTTTTGATGCAATAGTTAGGCCATCTGCAGGAGTAAGCTTTGGGTATGAAACTTCTCAATTGGACATGAAAGATGGCTCCAGCCTTGTTGGGATTGTATCCAGCAGAACAGAATCAGACATCCAGTTGAAATACCCTGGCGGAGCTATTCAGAAGCTAAAGTCCGCAAATGTTAACTCGATAAAGGAAGTTCCTGGATCGATGATGCCGGAGGGATTACACGAAAGCATGACTAAACAGGAATTTTCTGATCTGTTGGAGTTCCTTTCATCACTAAAGAAAAAAGAGCAATAGTTATTTGCTCTTTTTTCCACCAACATTTATTACAGCGCCAATGGTAAATATTGAATTACCGGCGCTCATAAATTTGCGGCTGTTAAGTCCAAAGTTACCACTTGATGTATACTGAAGCTGTACAGCATCACTTAGCTGCATTCTGGTAAAGAAAATTGGTTCAAGAAAAGTATTCCCCTCTCTTGTTTGCCCAATTGAATTGCGCATAAATGTTTTCATTTGCACGCTACTGATGCGCAAGGCAGTTCCATAGTTTATTGGAAAATCTGTACCAAATAGCCTTAGATTGTTCTTTTTCTTAGAGCTATAATTTACCTGAAGAAAGGTTTTGTTGTAGGTAATTTCCTCCAGATCAGTATTTGTCAGCAGATCATTGTCATCAAACGTTCTGAATGCCCTGTTCGTTTTTCCACCACCGTATCCGGCATATATTTCTATAATGCGGTTATTGTCAGGGCCAAAAGTGTCAAAGTATCCACCGCCAATCTCTACTAATTTATGTCTATAATCTTTGCTCTTCTTTTCATTGTTCATATAAGAACCACTAAATAGTACACCAATGTGATCTGAAACAGCATAAGCACCATTTAAGCTCATATTGCCACGAAGTGAGAGGTGACCGCCGCCACTAAACTCCCCCTTTTGGCTTAGCATCGGAGTATTAGGCACATTAGGCATATAAACAGAAGAACAAGAACTGAAAAATAGGAGAGATAGATATAATAGGAGTTTGCGGTTTTTAATCATATAAAGGATCACTTTTTACGTAATACTTTGGAGCCTATCAAATTTAAAGCCAAGGTACCACCGTGAACATCCATTTTTCTGGATTTTGCCAATCTTTTCCTTTAAAAGAGCCCACAGGTAGTTTAACCAATATTGTATTCCATCCTTTTTTCAGTTGAACTTTAGTGGCTTCGCGATACGCATATCCTTCATCAATAAGTGGCAATTCTAAATTACCCTTAGCTCCCGCCTGTTTCCATTTTGGAGGTGCAATGAGTTTGCCATTAACCCATACTTCACTTTGCCTATTGTCCCAGGTTCCCTCATCTGGTGAGTCTGAGCCATACGATCTGGAAATGTTATTAAAGCTTATCCAGAAGTTCTGTAACTGATCTTTATCGCTCCATATTTTAGTCGTTGCATACCAGGTTGTGTTTTCTTCAGGTTTTTCTATTAATCCTGTTACTACAGGTTCCCACCAGTGTCTTAAAATAAAAGTGCCACCAATGGCCGTTAATGCTGCTTTATTGGTATCTATTTCTTTTGTTTGTTCAGGATAGAATTTCTTAGAAAGATCACCTTGATTATCAAGTGGTCCATAGAATTTCCATTTCAAATGCGCCTGTGCCTGGTACGGAAACGGCATTTTTGAGAAATAGCGTTGTTTATGGTTTATTAAACGATGCTCAAATTCTTTAAAAACATTAACCTCTTCTGAGCCTCCTAATCCTACATAAGTTAACCAACCAGGTTGTCCACCACCTCGCCAGCTTCTTTCGGCAAAAGCCAACACTGCCGGGTATACAGCGGTTTGCATAAACACATCTTCAGGTTTGCTTACTCTGCGATCCGGCCACAGGCAAAGTGTTCCGCCTAACGCAGCACCATTTCCTTTATCCAAATTGGCAATTTTCCCTTTAAATATAGATACCACACTTTCCAATGGATCCATATGGTTAATGTACAAATGGCGTGAGTCTATGTATTTCACATTATGATTAGCACTAACTTTTGTAGCGTCTTCCAGCCATAACTGTCTGATGGTACTCTCTGTGAACTTTCCTCCCGGTTCCCATCCGATTACCTTTTTACCGCGTTTTTCAAGTAAATCAGTTACCTCAGAAAGAAAGTTTTTATTGGTAATTTTGACCTCATCCGCACCAATATGTACATAAGGGACATCGAAAGTGTCGCAAAATTCATTTAAAATATTCTTTACAATTGCTAAACCGCTGTCGGTTTGCATATCTGTTTTCATGGCTCTCTTAAATGCAGCACTGTGGCCTGGCATATCGATCTCAGGAACTAATGTGATGTGGCGTTCCTTGCAATAAGCTATTAAATCTTTAAGGTCATTTTGAGTATAAAAACTTCCTTTATTGCGGATCATTGTTTCCGGATCAGTTAGCTGTGGATACAGTTTACTTTCCAATCGCCAGGCAATATCTTCTGTAAAATGAAAATGAAAAATGTTAAGCTTGTATGCCGCAATCACATCAATTTGCTGTTTCAGCAAATCCATGGGCTGATAGTTCCGTCCTGCATCAATCATATACCCTCTCCATGAAAAAGCAGGCCAGTCTGTAATGTTACATCCCGGTACATTTTTAGCATTATCGGTAAGCTGCTTTAATGTCTGCAGACCATAAAACACCCCTGAACTACCAGAGCCAGTGATTGTTATTGCCTTGGCATCTATATTAAGTTTGTATGCTTCTGCTGTAGCATCTTGTGCTGCAACCTTTCCTAATTCAAGAACAATTTTAGGTTGGTTGGAATTATTATATGCCCCCCTTTTAATGGGAATCACCAGTCCAATTTCTTTCAACTGTTTTTGTAATAGCTCTGCTTGCTGATAAAGCGAAGTGCTTTTAACGACAATTTCTTTATAGCTTTTAAGTGCGAACAGGCCCTTTTTCCATTCCAATTTCTGAGGCATTGGAATTAGCGAGGGTTTCTCAACAGCTGTTTGTGCCCCTGCCTTTATGCCCAAAACAAGCAGCAATACAAGTAATCTTTTAATCATGCTACTTCGCTTTTCTCCAATTAACAGTTGTAAAAACTATTTTACTATAATCATTAAACTCGTATAAAACTCCTATTTTACGATCATCAATTTTAATTAAATCTGAGTAGGCTGTGTAATCTGATTTCGTATTACTTGGATTTTTATTGACAACAATGTTTTTAAACCAGCTTTTACCTTCATTATCACTTATTCTTAAAGTTAGATTATCCCTGGTTTTTGTATCTGCAGCATTACAAAATGCAAGAAAAAACTTTCCCTTTTTATCTTTGAATGACAGGATGCTCCCCTGATTAACTGGATCTGGAAGGTTTTTATCAAAATATGTGGTGTCCCATTTGGCTCCCCCATCAGAACTAATAGAAACAATCCGCTGACGAACCTCTCCCTGTTGGTTGCGGCTATTCATCATCAACTTATCACCTTGTAATTCAGCGACCATAGATTCATTACTTCCAGGAAAGCTTACATTCTCACTAATCTTAAAGGTTTTTCCATGATCGTCGGAGTAAAACCCATGCGCATTATAATCCTCAAATTTGCTTTTCGGATCTCCTGTGGTATGATTGGCAGCTACATAAATCCTTCCTTTGTAGCTGCCATACCTAAATTGTAATGCATGGCCAGGAGTATTTGCATAATACCTCCAGTCCTCAGAAAAATTCCACTGAGGATTAATTAATGGCTGTTTTAAGCGATGAACCTGAATGGTAACGTCAACTGCTTCAGACCAGGTCTTACCATCATCAGTGGAGGTTTTATACCATACTTGCTTGTATCCGTTCGCTTTTCTTATATCTGCTTCATGATGATTACCTGTGTTATAAAAAAGAAAGATTCTCCCTTTAGGATAAAGTGGATCAGTTAAATCCACTACCGGCGCAGGATTACCTGCCTGTAACTTATCATAGTCTGCAACAAGTTGCAATGCGCCCCATGTTTTTCCTTTATCGGTACTACGTTTAAGTACTACATTTATATCTCCAAAATCTCCCGCATTGTTTACTCTTCCTTCGCAAAAAGCAAGTATCTCCCCATTTGGAAGATTGATCATTGCCGGGATACGGAAATTCTTATAACCATCTTTCCCAGATTCAAACACTGTAACTGGTGTATCCTGAGCAAAGATTAAACTTGAGGTAAGCGATAACGAAAGAAGAAGGAGATACTTTAACATAACTTAGTTTATTTACTTATTTACAGTTAATTATATTATTTCAAATGATTATTTAATAAAGACAGACAATACCATTCCTGCCTAGGCAAATGGAACGGTCCTTTAAATAGATTGCCTTTGGCAGTTTGAGCTAAGCTACCATCTCGGTGCAAGTAACCAAACCATTCCCCATTCTTTGGATCATGAAAATGCTGATAAGAATAATCGTGGACCATTTTATGCCATTTGGCATATTTCTCATCACCGGTAATTGTATAAGCTAATAACGTAGCTATAATCACCTCATTATGAGGCCACCAAAACTTCATATCCTGCCAGTATTCCTGAACCGGTTTATTGTATACATCTCTAAAATATAAGATGCCGCCATGCTCTTTATCCCATCCACGTTCCCACATATAATCGAGCATTTTACAGCCCAATTTGATCAAATGAGGATCGTTATTTCTGTATTTAGCTTCATGAAGTATAAACCATGCCCCCTCAATTGCATGCCCGGGATTTAAGGTTCTTCCATCAATATGATCTACTATGCTCCCATCTGGTGCTACCTGCTCCATAACACATTGAATGTCATCCTTAACAAAGTACTGCTCTATTTCGGCAATCCATTTATCAATCCATTCATTGCAACGCGGGTCGCCAATAGTTTCCCTCAATTGCTGTGCGGTATTCATCATAATCATAGGAACACCGATCCCTTTGGTTGGTCTTGTGCCTGCAAACTTTGCTGGTAATAAGCCGGGGGTAGTTGAATAGTCTATACACTTGCCAAACAAATATCTGGCTTTGGCTGCAGCTTCTTCATCGCCACTGGCTCTAGCATAGGCTGCATTGGCAATTACAGCAAAAGTTTCTGAAAAGTAATAACGTCGTTTACGAATAGGCTGCCCATCACGGGTTACATGAAAAAACATCTGTCCATCTGTATCAAAACAATGGTTATTTAAAAAATCAATTCCTGATTTAGCACCATCAAGCCATTCTTGCTTTGGTTCTATCGTATTATACAAAGTTGACAATAGCCAGGCTGCCCTGCCTTGTATCCAAACTGCTTTATCGTCATCTATTAGACTTCCATCCTGATCGCGCATTAATAAATAGCCGCCATACACGGTATCTATTGATCTTGGAAACCAAAAAGGCACTGTATCGTTTAGTAGTTGATTGTTGTAAAAAGTTTTAAGGTTCTGTAAATCCTGGACAGTATAACTCATGATGAAATGTTTTAATTTAATGGAATTGAAAAGGTTGAAGCCGGTAAATCTGCCTCATTAACCAGATTGGCACGGGTAAATGGTTGATACGCATACAGCACTTCCCTTATAATTTCGCCTTTTGGTATTTTTAGTATTACTTGATTTTTAATTATAGTAGCTTCTGCTGTTAAGTGAAAACCCTCTTTATTAACTAGCTGAAAGCCAACTAAAGGACCCCCTCCTTGTGCAGAAAGCCTTTTGGCGCTAGTAAAAGAAAGCATAATATTATTGCCCGATTTTTTAGCATTTAAAACAACCGGGCCATTGGCTGTTATAGCTTTATGATAGGTGTTTTTTAAGGCGAGAAGTGCAAGACGCTCTCCTACCTCCATTTTTCTGTTGGGGTGTACATTTAAAGAATCACCAACATCAGCGCTAACGGCCATACCACTATTGGGTATAACCTGTTGTAATTTACGTTGGGCGTCTCTAAAATACGGCCACGATGGGCGGTCTATACTTGAAAGCTGCACATAATAAAACGGAAAATTGTACCCCCACTTTTTACGCCAGCTATTTACCAATACAGGCAAAGCATGCTGGTATAAATCTACATTTTGAGCATTGCTTTCACCCTGATACCATATTACACCCTTTATTGGGAAATCGGTTAATTTAGCTACACCTGCTTCGTAATTGTATATCGGCTCATAAGGATGTCGTTGTTTAGGGTTTGTTGCTTCTTTTAAATTAACATCTGCCCGGCCTCTGGCCCACTCTTGTATAAAATCTGATTTACGCCAATCCGTTAGTACATCAACCAACTGCTCATCGTGCTCCATAGTGTACCTGTCGATCCAGGATTCTATGGTTGAACCACCAACCGCAAGCTGTATTAAACCAATGGGCACTCCTGATTCAGTTGATACTTTCTTGCCAAAGTAATAGCCAACTGCCGAGAAATCAGCAGCAGTTTCCGGAGTAGTTGCAGTCCAGTTTCCGGAAAAATAATTAAGTTGATTGACTTGTTGCAAAGTTTTAGCATCCCATGCAACATCATTTGTTTCTGCATATTGACTGAATTTGAATAACCTGATGTTATTAGTCTTCAATTCAGCCAGTTCTGTTTTACCGGTTTTAGCCGAACTTAAAGAGAAAGACATATTTGACTGGCCTGAGCATAACCAAACATCGCCAATAAGGATATCAGTCAATGAAATGGTCTTATTACCAGACTGAACAGTTAATTCATACGGGCCTCCATGTTGCATTTCCGGGAACTGAACTTTCCACTTACCTTGATTATCCGCCGTTGTACTAAGGCTTTTATGATTAAATACAATCTTTATTTGTTCGATGCTATTTGCTGTACCATAAATTTTTATGGGCTGATTTCTTTGAAGCACCATATGATCTGTAAAGACCTCAGGAAGCTTAAGTCCTCCGTAATTACCCGTTAAGTTCTCATAAACAGTTTTTGCGATGATAACCGCTCCTTCCTTATCCGGATGAAGGTTATCAGCAAACAGATCCGGGCGATTGTATAAAGGAGCTGTCAGGTTAATTAAGCCTGTATTGTTATTTTTTGCAATCGCAGTTATCTGCTCTTGAATTTGCCAGTACCAATCTCTTGTACCGGATTTAAATCGTGGATGACCATTAAATATTGGCGTCAGCTTGCAGATAAACAGCTTCACATTTGGGTTCTGTTTTCTAAGTGTATCCAATAGCCAGGCATAATCAGCTTCAAAATCACCTTTAAATTCCGGCCAATCTCTGGGATCGGTATCGTTTAAACCAAGGTGAACTATGGCAATATCCGGTTTAAAAGACATAGCCTCTTCAAATTGCTTTGTTTTGAAATAAGGTCTATGCCCTTTTTTCAAAAGGGTAGCTCCGCTTAATCCAAAGTTTTTTACCTCATACTTTTGCCCTAACAAACCTTGCAATACTGAAGGATAAGCTTCTTCCGCAGGGTTTTTGAGACCGTAACCAAAGGTTACAGAGTTCCCTATACATGCAACTTTTACCGTCTGGCTGTAGGATAACAGCCCGAATGGTAATAAAAGCACCAACAAGAAAGTTAATCTTTTTGAACACATAATTATTTAATGATATCGCTTACAGGAACCCTTACAAACAACAAACTACTAATGCCTTCATACAAAATTCCAATAGTATTATCGTCAATTTTTGTAAGCGCAGAATAGCCAAAAGACTCACGCTCATCAATTAGCAATTGATTTGCTGGTTGCCATGTTTCGCCCATATCCAAACTTGCTTTTATGGTAATGTCTCTTCTTGGTCCTTTTGACACATTTGGATTGCTAAAAAACAATACATCCTTTAACACTCCCTTTACCTTAACTTTTGCTTTAATAAAACTGCCCATACAAACCGGATCTGCCAGTGTATGATATGAAGTCGAATGCGCTATCCAGCTTTTACCCATATCAGTTGTTGTAGCAATACTTCTAAATTTGCCCCTGTTATCTCTCATGTTAAGCATTACAGTTCCGGGAGTAGTTTCTACCAGTTGGCTTTCGGTAGTATTGGATTTTGCGCCCATGCCACTTTTCCATGTTTTACCATGATCATCACTATAAACCAATGTCGAATGTGGCATTTTTTGTGCATCCCAATACTGCGCAGGAAAAACAATCTTACCATCAGCCATTGCAATACCATTTCCTGGTCCCGGGAAAAAGATTCTCCACTCAGGGTTCTTTATCTGAGCGGTAATACTATAAGGCTTACTCCAGGTAATTCCATCATCAGTACTACTGGTTACCACAAACTGCCCTGTTTCATCAGGTGTAAGTCCTGGGCCGGAACCGGCGATAGAACGGTTTCCTTTGCTCCATAAAGCAGCAACCCATATGGTTTTAGTCGCTGGGTCAAACAGCACGGATGGATCGCCAATGCCGCTGTTCTCATTTGGACCTCCCATATCCATCATATTTTTCATGGCAGCCCATGTTTTTCCGCCATCAATGCTTCGGCTCATGCCAACATCAATATTCGCCGGAAGATCGCCGCTATGATCGTAACGGATATCGTAAACCGAAATTAAAGTCCCCTTATCAGTAGTAACCATTCCCGGAATACGGTAGGTATGTACATTTTCATCTTTAGGCTTACGTAAGGCAATGCCAAGAGGTTTTGCCGTAATTTCGCCCTGATTGATTTTATACGAAATACCGGATAAATCGGTAAAAGCATCGGCTTTAAGCGCTAATTTATGATCAATATTTGCATCATCTTTTAAGCCAACACTTAACCAAAAGTAATGAGTACCCGACTTTAACTTTGCATCAAGTGGAATGCTAAATTTATTGCCTGAAGGAACAGTGCTTCCAATTGGTGTAGCGCTGTTAAAGTCAGGTTTTTCATTACTCTGATAAACTTCGAGTTTAGCGATATCTTCTAATGATTCTTTATTGATTAACCCCGAAAGGGCCTTACAAGTAATTTCTTTATCGCCTGCAGGTATAGTTACCTCAATACGGAGGTAGGTGTTTGCCTCCATCCTTTTAAATATTGGATTCACTGCCGGCACAGTGCTGATTTTTATATCGTTAGTACCCGTTCCCTGGTATATTTTTTTACCACATGAGGTAATGGCCAAGACTATAGTCGCAGCTAAAAAAATATTATTTATCTCTCTCTGTATCTTCATCTTATATAAATCTATTAAACTGAAAAATTAAGCATCTACAAAATCATTATGCTTTGGTCGTAAAAAATAAAGCTGAACCGCCAATGCAATCACCACTATGCCGGCAAGCATGGCGAAATCTTTACCAAGATTACCCTCATCTGATGACTTGCCTAGCAAATCAGTTATAAAAGCACCAAAGAATACACCGGTCATATTCATTAATCCATATGCTGTAGCCCTATATCTGGCCGAAACAAACTGACATAAAATAGGCATATTATTAGCATCAAACATTCCAAAGCCTATACCAAAGCAAATGGCAGCCCCTACAACATGAAAGAGGGAATGGCCAAATCCTAGTAGTAACAACGATGGAATGGTTAATGCCAAACCAATAGCACTGGTATAAATACGCCCTTTAATATTTTTCTGTACCCATTTATCTGACAAAATCCCTCCGAATATTACCCCTAAAAAAGACGAAGCTGCTATGGTAATGGTTGATAAGGGACCAGCAGTTGCCATAGGAATATTGAGGTTTTGCGCAAAAAGAGTAGGTAACCAGTTCTTTGCCGCCCAACCTGGTAAACTCGGAACCGCGAAATAGAACAAAATAATCCAAAAGGATATATTGGTAAAAAGTAGCGCTAAACCTTTAAAAAGAGTAGGCTTAACGGTTAATTTTATCGTATCGGAAGCCATTTCACCTTCACCTACCTTTTTCTCTCTTAAAAACATGACCAATACGAATGAATAAATAATACCTGCGATCCCGAACCAGTGGAAGGTAGATTGCCAGGAGAACATACTTGCAACAGTGGCACCAAACCCACCTAATGCCTGCCCCATGTATAATCCTGTCATGTGAATACCAATAGCCAAAGATCTTGTTTTTGGTGAATGGAAATCAGCTATTAAAGACAAGCCCGCAGGAATGTAAAGTGCCTCACTTACACCCATAACTGCCCTTAGCCAATAGATTTGATTAAAAGTTTCGGCATATCCCATTAAGAAAGTAACGGCCGACCAAACAAATAAACTGCCTACAATTAGCCATTTCCTGTTAAACTTATCGGCAATAATTCCTGACACAGGGCTCATTAAGCCATATATCCATAGAAAAATAGCCATCAGATAGCCAAAGTTTGTAGCCGATTGCAGTTCTGCTATATCAACCTGCATTGCTGACTTCATTGTCGACAACATCTGTCGATCCATATAATTTAATAATGCCACCACCCACAGCAATCCAACAAGCACCCAGGCATAATTATTTGTGTTTTTCTTTAGCATATCATTATTGTTTTGAAGCCCAATGAAATCATCAAGTGCTTATTCCGTTTTCTTTATCTGACCAATTTTGATCGTGCCAATCATTACCGATGGCGTTCTTACACCGGGTTTTATTTCCCCGTTAGATAAAACAATATCATTGCCCCATTTAGTTGCGGTTGTCGTAACATGAGCAGGAAAAGGCAGCTCACCTATTTTGCTCCATTTATTTGTGTTAATGTTATAAACCAGTTGTTCTTTATAAAACCCTTTATGACTTACATTTAACTTATTCTTTTCCTTAGTAAGCTTATCCTTCTCTTGCTGAGATGCAGCCTTTGAAATTTGCAAAATGTAGTTCTCAATTTTATGGAAAACAGCTCCGTTGTCCCCTCCGGCCACCAATATCAAATTGTTGCTTACAGCAACTCCTGCACCAGCCGAAAAGGTCGTTGTTTGTTGACCATCAGATACATCAGCCATCTTTTCCCAACTGCCTTTAGCTATATCAAAAGCGAAAGTAGTGTGATGTAAATCACTAATTCCTGATGGAGTTTTTGTACGGCCACCTATTACAAATATTTTATCAGATTGAGCTACAACCAGGGCATTTGCCAATTGAAGTGGCAGGTTTGGTAATTCCTGCCATGAAGTATCTTTTGCACTCAAGTCAAGCTTATAAAAAGCACTGGAAGAACTTTTTTCCATATCTCCACCAACCAAATAAACCACATTACCAATATGGGTTAAACCGGTATTGGTAATTGGAACAGGCAAATCAGGTAATGTTTTTACACTAACATTTAAATCCGCAGCATTCCAGCTAATGATAAAAGCTTTTTTAGATGGACCATCTATCCCCTCTCCACCGGCATAAACCACTCCGGAATCTGTAGGTGTATTACCGCAGTAAGCAATTGGCTGAGGTAGTTTTGCATTTAAAGTTTTAGTGCTCCAAACATAATGACCACCTTGTTTAAGCAAGATTTGAATAGTATTGGAATAAAACTTCTTTCCTCCTTCCCAAGGCATTTTATCAGGAAAATTAGCACCCCCGGCAACCAGAAGTGCATCATTAAAAACGGCATTAATAGCACCTGCAAAGCCCAATGATGTACTGCCATCTGCATTTTGCAGTTTTGCAGCAGTACACCATTGCACCTGCTCTATAGTGGTTTCCTGGGCAGAAACATCGGTAAACATCAGCATAAAAGGGATTGATAAAGAAAATAAGTACTTGTTCATAGCCTATGTTATTAAAAACTAATGAGGCGCATTTGATTTAAAAGTATCAAAATCAAGCCCCGCAACATCAGATTTAAACTGTTCAAACTGATCATTATCCATATTGTTAACCGGTAATCTAAATTCGCCACAATCTACTCCTACAACTTTCATATAGGCTTTTCCTGTTGCTATACCACCATATTTACCAAGTAATCTTATCATGTCTATAGATAGCTGTTGCAATGATGTAGCCTTTTTAAGGTCGTTATTTTCAAATGCGGCTATCATATCATAATACAAAGGTGCTGCGTAATTAAACGTACTACCAACCGCACCTTTGGTACCCAATACTAAAGCAGAAAGCATGTTCTCATCACGCCCCCAAAGCATATCATATTTTCCATCTTTAAAGCTCATACAAGATAAGAAATCCATAAAATCTTCGTGCGTATATTTTATACCTGCAAAGTTTTTAATCTTACCGTCTACTGCTTTTAATAAATCGTACATCGCAAAACCTACTCCTGTTAGTACAGGTATGTGGTAATAATAGAAAGGCATATCCGGTACAACCGCAGCAATTTCAGCACATGCTTTAGCAAGCATATCTACATTTGCAGGTTTAAAGTAAAATGGTGCTGTAAATGAAATGGCATATAGCCCAATCTCTTTAGCAAATAAGGCAAGATCTTTACAGTCTGTAATGCTTGTACCTCCTAAAAACAACATCACTTTAAAATCAGGATCATCTTTAGTACAGTTGGCCCATGCTTGTGCTACTGATTTTTTCTCTTCTGTAGACATTGAGACTCCTTCTCCGGTAGATCCGCATATAAAAGCACCAGTAACCTTATTGTGTTTTAAAAATTTATAGTAATCAGGAATAATATTTAAGTTGATGGCTCCACTTTCATTCATAGGAGTAAAAGGAGCGGCAATTAAGCCTTCGAGCTTACTGAAAGTCATATGTGTATATATAATGTGTAGTTTGTAAATTAGTAGTAGCGGGTATCCTTTTCGGACACCCGCTAAAATTATTATTTAAAATGCAGGATAACCCTCAGTCTGGGTAAGTGCCCTGTTATTTGTTAAAGATGTTCTGTCGATTGGCCATAATAATTTATAAGCTTCCGACGACGACAAACCAGTTTTAGCAAACACATAGTTGTTCCCCATACGTCTTAAATCATACCATCTTTTTCCCTCTCCAATAAACTCTAATAAACGTTCCTGAAGTATTGCTTCTTTAGGATCACTATCTATTACTTGATTAGGATAACCGAATACTGCTTCGTTATAATTAGTTCCGTACGCTCTTGATCTTACAAGGTTAATCTCCGTTGCCGGACTTTCACCCAAGGCAACCTTAGCTTCCGCTAAAAGTAACAACAAATCGGCATAACGGTAAATTGGGAAATCATTTGTAAAAGCTCTGCTTCCAGCATTTTGCTCTCCCTGGTATTTTTTCAGGAATGCACCGGCAATTTTAAACGTACCCGCTGAAGGCTGAGCATAAGCAGCCTGAATGGTTAAGTTTTTACGGGTATCTTTATCATCAAACTTTCTGTAGGTAGCTATTTTAGTAGGTACCCTCAATAATCCACCATAGTTATCAGTAACTACATCAAACTTTCTGTTAGCTAAAGAATCGTAGAAATTAATAATTAAGCTGGTCTGCGGTACAAAGTTTCCGATGAATGATAAAGTAGCTTCATTAAGTTTATTTCTTGAACCAAAAATAACCTCATTATTATCTTTACCTGCTGCCGAAAATACATCGGCAAAGTTAGGCAACAAAGATAATGCTGGCGCACCAGCCTGAATACCTGTTAATGCTGTTTTTGCAACATTCGCATCTGCTGTACCCCCCCCTCTGTAACTAGTCCACAAATACACTTCTGCATTTAGCATCTGAGTAGCCGATTTAGACCAGAATCCCTTCTTGTTTTTAGCAGAGAAAGAATAATCAGAACCGAAATTTTCATTTGAAAGGTTAATATCTGATTTAATCAAGCTCATTACCTCTTCCTCAGAAGATGCAGGTTTAGCTAAATTTGAAATATCAATATCAACAGTAGGGTCTGTTACAATTACTGTTTTACCCCAACTTCTGTACAATTGAAAATAATAATAAGCACGCATACCGTAAGCTACACCAAGATAGTTCTTTTTTGTAGCATCAGCTATTATAGTGGTAGTGTTTAACTTACTAATCAAAAGGTTAATCTGATTAATGTTATTATAAAATCCTCCAAAATTACTTACTCCAGAATTGTCTGCATCCAATGTATGCAGCCACATACGCTCCATACCTTGGGTAGCTTCACCTGTAAATGCAGCAGTTGTACCAGGATCCGTTCCATATATATCGGCACGTACCTCGCCAAGAAATTCAAAATTGCTGGTATGTTCACGAAAACGTGTGTGAATTCCACTTAGGAAAGCATCAAACTGATCAGCAGTTTTCCAGTAACTTGCATCACTTAAATCACTAACGGGACTTAAATTTAAATCTTTTTTACAAGAGCTAAAGGCTATTGCACTAATCCCTAAACAGATTAGAATATTTTTTATGTTCTTTTTCATATCGCTAAATCTTAAATATTAGAAACCAACTTGTACACCCATAATGAATGATCTTGCAGTTGGATAAGTACCAGTGTAAACACCGGTAACCACACCACTGGTATTAACCGGAGGCTCCGGAGAAGGTCCTGAGAATTTGGTAATGTAAAACAAGTTACTACCGGTTATATAAACCTTCATATTTGAAAGAACCTTTGATTTTTTCACTAAATTATCAGGCAAGGTATAAGCAAGAGTCACCTCTCTTAAAGCCAGGTAATCCCCTTTTTCATAAAATCTTGAATTGTTACCATTCAATACACCATTGGCATTGTTTGCTCTTGTATAGTTCTGTTTTGAACCTCCAACCTGATCTGCATAATATACTTTTGGTATATCTGTAACCGTATTGGTTGGCGACCAGGCTTGTTTTTGCAATTCAATGTAGTTAAAGGTACCTTGATAGTTACCCAAAGTTCTCGCAATTAAATCATTATAAATGGTATGTCCGATTGCAAAATCCCATCTGTTATACATAGCTAAACCTTTGTAAGAAACACTGGTATTAAAACCACCAGTCCATTTAGGAAAAATATTACCCAGATAAACTTGGTCTCTTGAATCGATAATATTATCTCCATTTACATCTTGCCAGTTCACGTCACCGGCAGTAATACGACCGTTTTTACCTGCCGCCAAATTTGGCCCTGTAATACCGGCAATAGCATCGGTACGGTTACCTGCAACTGCAGCAACCTCAGCATCATCTCTAAAAATAGACACCTGTTTGTATCCATAAATATCACCTAATGCCTGTCCTTCCTGTAAACCACCTACCCATACAACTTGTCCGGATTTAGGATCAAAAATCTGCAAACCACCTTGTCTGTTGTTCTCATTACCATTAAAAGGCAATTGTAAAATCTTGTTTTTAACAAACGAAGCATTTACACCCGCATTAACTTTCCAATCATTTTTATCAAAAATGCTGGCATTAATAGCAAACTCATAACCTTTATTTTGGTAGGTACCAAGATTGGTTCTTAGTGAAGTAAAACCTACATAGCTAGGCAAATCAAGATTCGTTAACAAATCACTGGTTCTTCTGTCGTAGTAATCGAAAGTTAAGCTCACTTTGTCTTTAAACAAGCCTAAATCCAAACCAACATCAGTAGTTTTACTTTTTTCCCATCTCAAGTTGCTGTTTATTACTCCGGTATTTAAGAAACCTGCAGCGCCATTATAATTGGTCTGCAATGCATAAACACCTTGAACCTCATAACGACCCAATCCTGCAACATTACCATTTTCACCATAACTAATACGTGGTTTTAAAGAAGAAATGTAATTGCTAATGCCTGAATTAATGAAGAAATCTTCTTTATGCACGTTCCAACCGGCAGACATACCAGGGAAAAATCCATTTCTGTTATCTTCAGCTAAACTAGAAACACCGTCCAATCTAAATACAGCAGAGAACAAGTATTTGTTATCAAAATCATAAGCAAAACGTCCTAAAGCCGAAAGGATTTTATATTGAGATTTATTAGAAAAATTGCTTCCCGCAGCAAAAGTTGTAGAAGCATTAGCTGTAGGAATATCATCCGTAGGTGCATTCTGACCAAAAACCTGCTGTGCGAACGAATTCACATTGAAATACTCACCACCAGCCATAACATTGAAATTATGTTTTCCGCCCAAGGTTTTCGTGTAGTTTAAAATACCATTGTATTGTGTCTGAAAATCTCTAGCGAAAGCATAAATAGAGTTTCTTGTGCTATTTCCTATCGTTCCGGAAAAAACGTTGGCATAGGTTTGGGTAGACTTCTGAAAAGACTGATCTAATCTTTCATTCAGATAAGCATTTCCGGTAGCTTTAAAGTATAAACCAGGAATGATATCCCATTTTACAGCACCATTCACAACTACCCTGTTTACTTCATTGGTACGATCTAAGCGATTTAACCAATATAAAGGGTTACCATCAGTAACACCATTACCTGGGTTTGGAACTGTTTTAGCTTCATCTAACCAAGGGTTGAAAGTAGGCCAGATGGCCATGTTACGGTATAAAGTATTTACATCACCACCAATTGCACCTATTTGCGAAGAAGTAGATAAACTTACCCCACTGCTTACCTCAATATTAGGTTTTACTTTATAAGAACCGTTTATATCACCAGTATACCTCTTATAGCTCGAACCTACAATTACACCATTTTCATTAAATGCATCAAATGCTGCAAAATATTTTCCTTTATCATTTCCACCTGTAACATTTAGGTAATGATCTTTGGTATAAGTATTTCTGAACAATACGTTTTCAACCTCTCCACCATGATCTTTGTACATAATCTGACCTCCATAAGGATCATCCAATACGCCCCACCCTGAAGGCAAAGTTGTAGTACCCTCAACATATTTTTTAATGTCAAATGTTGCAAGATCTGCTGCATTTGTTGAAAGGCCTAAGCCTCTTGAAGAATTTACCTGATCCAGTGATCTACCGGCATTTAAATAACCTAAACGGGTATAATAGATGTAGTCTTTAGCATTCATATACTGATAACCCTCTCTGTTTTTATTATAGCCACCAGTAAATTTATAGGAGATCTGAGCCGACCCTACTTTTCCGGTTTTAGTAGTAATTAAAATTACCCCATTGTTAGCACGTGCACCATAAATTGCAGTAGCAGATGCATCCTTAAGTAATTCAACAGATTCGATATTCTCTGATGCGATGTCATTATATGCTCTAACAACTCCATCTACAATAACCAATGGAGCACCAGGACTGTTGATTGATGCGCCACCACGCAATAGAATTAAAGGAGAAGCACCCGGCTGACCAGTAGTATTAACCACCTGTAAGCCAGAAACAGTTCCTTGTAATGCACTACCGATATTGGAACGAGGTGTGCTTGCCAGAACTTCTTTGTCAAGCTTAGCAATAGAGTTGGTTACATTTCTACGATTTTGAGTACCGTATCCAACTACCACTACTTCATCCAGTCCCTGAGTATCTTCTAACAGACTCACATTTATAGTACTTTGATTGCCAACTATGATTTGTTGGCTGATGAACCCGGTATAGCTGATCACTAGTACATCTCCGCTTTTTGCAGCAATAGCATAATTACCGGACTCGCTTGTGGCAGTTCCGATTTTTGTTCCTTTAATCAAAACACTGGCCATAGGTATACCCTGCCCTTTGGCATCTGTAACCCGTCCAGAAATTTTAATGTTTTGGCCTAGTGCAGTAAGCATTGTCATGCTTATAATTAACGTTAGTAGGACTTTGCTAACGTACTTTTGGTAAAGTCTTTTCATTACTATATTGGTTAGGTTTAGTATTATGTATAACATAATGACACTAAGTTGTGACTTATTTTTCTTTAATGCAAGAAATATTTTCAAATTTTTTATTAACATTGTATTGGAATACAAGCGAAATCCTTATTTTTAGCTATTCCAACCAATAAAATTATATGTAATACATAATATGACAACTGACGCTACCGAATCATTAATGCAATTAGATACCAGTTCGCTGGTTGATAAAGTTGAAGCCAACCTTGTAAACCTACTAGTAGAGAGGAAATTAAAAGTTGGTGACCTTATACCTACAGAATTAGACCTATCAAGAAGTTTGGGAGTAAGCCGCACGGTTGTACGTGAAGCGCTGCTAAGAATGAGAATGATGGGACTTATAGAAACAAAGAAAAAGAAAGGCTCCATCATTACCAGCCCGGATATCTTTGGTATTATGAGCAAAAGTATGAACCCTCATATTTTAGATCAGGGTACACTTAAAGAGATATTTGAATTAAGACTAGTCCTTGAAATAGGAATGGCCGACTTCCTTTTCCAACGTGTTACGCCAAAAGATATAGAAGAGTTAAAAGAAATTGTAAAGAACGAACCTGATACAGCAAAAGACCACATCTTCAATATAGATCACGAAATCATATTTCATGGCAAACTATATGAAATAGCAGGTAATGAAACATTAAAACGTTTTCAAAAAATGCTTTTGCCTGTTTTTGATTATGTACACAATAGCGGTTTATTAAAAAAACCAGCTCAAATCCAGAAATTTGTATCTCATAAAGGGTTAGTAGATATCCTTGAAAATGGCTCACCGGAGTTGTTCAGAAATGGAATGAGAAACCACCTTGAAAACCACTTCTTAAGAATCTTTAGTTAATTTATTAAAACAATCAGGCTTTGTCTTGGTTGTTTTAGTATAATATGCTAACTAATAACAAAACAATAATTCTATCAAACCGTTTACCAGTTAAGATTACAGAACAAAACGGTGAGTACATACTTCGATCAAGTGAAGGCGGACTGGCAACAGGCTTAGGTTCGGTTTATAAACAAGGTAACAATGTCTGGATCGGCTGGCCCGGCATCGACATCCCAAAAGAACGGCAAGAAGAAGTTAAAAAACTACTTGCCCCTCTTAATCTAATTCCTGTTTTTTTAACCACAGATGAAATTAACCTGTACTATGAGGGATTTTCCAACGAGATTCTATGGCCTGTATTCCATTACCTCACCACCTATGCAAACTTTGAGCAGCATTATTGGGATTCCTACAAATCTGTAAACGAAAAGTTTAAAGATGCAGCAATAGCAACAGTTAATGATGGTGATACCATCTGGATACATGATTACCAACTGCTACTTTTACCTTGCCTTATCCGCAGGGAAAAGCCCTTGGTTACTATAGGTTTCTTTCAACACATCCCCTTTCCCTCCTATGAGGTTTTCCGATTGATTCCCTGGAGGGAAGAACTGATATCAGGTATGCTTGGAGCGGATTTACTAGGCTTTCACACCTTTGATGATGTAAGGCATTTCCTAAGTGCAGCCTCCAGATTATCAACCAGTAAATTATCTGACAATGTGATTATTCATAAAGACAGGCAGGTTGTTGTAGAGGCCTTCCCTATGGGAATTGATGCAGAAAAATTTGAAAGTTTAACCAAACACGCAAAAGTAGCGAAACACGCTGCTTCATTTAAAGCCAGCCAAAAAGGCCTTAAAATCATGCTTACTATCGACAGATTAGACTATAGCAAAGGTATAATCCAGCGTTTACAGGCCATAGAGCTATTGCTACAACTTCACCCGGAATATAAAGAAAAGATAGCGCTGTATATGGTTGTAGTGCCATCCAGAGATACCGTTCCGAAATATAAAGAGCTCAGAGATCACATTGATCAGCTGGTAGGCAATATCAACGCGCGTTTCCGTACAATGGACTGGGTGCCTATTCATTATTTCTACAGATCGTTTTCCGTTGAATTCCTTTCGGCACTATACAGCACTGCCGATATTTGTCTGGTAACCCCTATGCGTGACGGAATGAACCTGGTGAGCAAAGAATATGTAGCCTCACGTACAAATAATGATGGCGTACTGGTTTTAAGCGAAATGGCGGGCGCATCTAAAGAGCTAAACGATGCATTAATTGTTAACCCAACCAACATTGGCGACATTATGTTGGCAATCCTAAGGGCAATAGAAATGCCAATTGAAGAACAAAATACACGTATGTCTGGCATGAGGCATATTGTTAAAAAGTTCAACATCAACCTATGGGTTAAAAATTTTATGGATAAACTAAAGGAAGTAAAACAGCTGCAACAGTCTCTATTGACAAAACATACCGTACAATCGGTAAAAGATCAAATAGCTGCAGATTACAAAAAATCAGAAAACAGATATATATTTTTAGATTACGACGGCACCCTTGTAGGTTTTCAGGGTGATATTGATAAAGCTTCTCCTGATGAAGATTTATATAAACTACTCAGCAAACTGAGTGCAGACCCTTCAAATCGTGTGGTAATTATCAGTGGCCGCAGGTACCAGACTTTGGAACAATGGTTCGGCCATTTAAACCTGGATATGATTGCTGAACATGGAGCCTGGCAAAAGCAGCTTAACAAAGAATGGAAGGCGCTTCCATTATTAACAGATAAATGGAAACAAGAGGTTAAAGCAGTTTTGGATACATATACAGACAGAACCCCGGGCTCATTTATTGAAGAAAAAAGTTATTCACTGGTATGGCATTACAGAAAAGTAGAAAAGGGTTTGGGTGAGCTACGTGCCAACGAAATTACCAATCACCTGCGTTTGTTTATTGCCGACAAAGGCCTGCAGATGATGGAAGGAAACAAGGTGATTGAATTTAAGAATATAGAGGTAAATAAAGGTAAAGCAGCGCAAAACTGGCTATACGGACAACATCCCGATTTTATCATTGCCCTGGGCGATGACCACACCGATGAGGATATCTTTAAGGCGCTACCGCCCCAAGCATACACGATAAAAGTGGGCAGCAATATTTCGGCTGCCCGATATTATTTAAGAGATTACAAAGAAGTAAGAGAACTACTTAAATCTTTGATTTAATTTATAAAAACACTGGTCTATCCAACTTAATCGCAATGCGGTGAGCTGCATTCATTAAGCCAACATGACTATAAGCCTGTGGGAAATTGCCCCACTGGCTTCCATCCTTTTCATCCACATCTTCGCTAAACAACAGCAAGTGATTGCAATAATCAATAATAGATTCAAATTCTCTTATTGCATCATCCAACCTGCCCACGCAGGCCAGAGCCTCGATGTACCAGAAAGCGCAGATCAAAAAGGTAGTTTTCGGCTTACCGAAATCATCGGTATGAAGATATCTGTAGAACAATCCATTTTCTGCTTTTAGCTCTTTTTCCAATGCTATCAAATGATCTTTAGCTCGTTGAGAATGCGGATCCAGATAATTCATCAGTATCAATTGCAAGGTACTGGCATCCAAATGAGGACTATTGACTGCATGGGTATAAACCTTTCTGTCGGGATCATAACAATCTTCAATATGCTTGGCTGCCTTATTAATCAGCACTATTGCTCTATCCTCAAAATCTTTATTCCCGATCATCTTAGCCATTTTCAAAGCAGCGTTTGACCCTGCCCACTGAAACAAATTGGTATAACAGTGTACATTGGCAATATTCCGAAACTCCCACAAACCTGCATCCTTTTCATCAATAGTGCGTTCAATTTTGGCCAGCAAATAATCCAACCATTGAACAGAATCCTGTCTTTCTTTAAAAACAAACCTATAATCAGTGTAAAGCGGCAGCATAGAAACCAGAACTTGTCCGTAAATATCATTCTGAATATGCTCATATGCCTGATTACCCACCCTAACAGGCTTATTTCCCTGATAGCCTTTGATATGCATTAATACCCTTTCAGTAAGCACCCTTTCTCCGGCAATACCAAATAAAGGCTGATACCTCACATCGTCTCTAAAAGAAATATCGGTGATGTAACCGAAATACTTTTCCATTTCTTCAAAATGACCAATGTGGTTTAAAGAGGTAATCACATAATAAGTATCCCGCATCCAGCAGTACCGGTAATCCCAGTTCCTTTTACTTCCCGGCGATTCCGGTAGACTCGTTGTACTGGCAGCAATTATTGCTCCTGTATCTTCATACTGATGTATTTTTAGTACCAGCGCAGAGCGAATTACCATATGCTGATAAAACCCGGCAATTGTAGAATGCTTAATCCATGTTCTCCAATACCGAATTGTTTCTCTTAAAAAGCGTTCAGCGGTGCTTATTATAGGTGCATCAAGCTCATGACCATAAGTTAGTATTAAATATTTAGGCTCATTTAGGGCGAAATACTTTTCATCTTCAATATAACTCAATGAGATATTAGTACTTAACTGCATATCCTCATCAGCTCCGTTAAATTCTAAATGATTACTTCCGCGATGCCCGCTTTGTTTTGTGGAACCATAATTATATACTGGTTTACACTTTACGCGAACTCTTGGATTTCCTTCAATCGTTTCTATTTTTCTAATCAGCATTAATGGTTTATAGTAACGTTCATGCTGGTAAAATCTGGGTGCGAAATCGGTTATTCTGTACCTGCCTTCGGCATTTGTTATTTCGGTGCAAAGAATATTGGTATTCTCAAGATAAAACTGTTCAGAAGTATATTCGCCACTTGGGAGAATTGAGAACTCTCCACCTTTATCTTCATCTAACAATCCGCCGAAAACGAATGAGCTGTCAAACCTTGGCCAGCAAAGCCAATCAACATTAGTGTTTTTATTAATATGTGCCAAATAAGCGCAATTGCCAATAATTCCCGTCTGGTAAGTGTGTCTCTCTGTCATCTATTATTCAATTGGTGTATTATAACAACACGACAATGGCTATTTTGTTCTTTGCAATGAAAAGTAAAGACTGTTCGACCACCATATTAAGTCCTTGAATAGTCCATGTTTTTCCGTAAAAACATGGACCAGACCTATAGGCCTAGTTTTGTTCGTATGTGAACATACACTGTTCATATTCGAACAGCCTTTATGCTCATTTAACTGCGCTTTAGTATATTAGATCACATTTTTGGAATGGCATACCAATTGAATTACCCCGCTAAACAACCAAGCCATGTTTAAACATCATCTGCTACTGATCTTCAGAAACTTTAAAAGATATAAAAGTTCTTTCTTTATCAACCTGATCGGGCTAAGCGCCGGACTATCCTGCGCCTTGTTTATCTACCTTTGGGTGGATTCCGAAATGAGTATGGATAAATTTCATACTAACAACATTTATCAGGCGATGGAAAACCAGCGAACTTCGGATGGGATTAATACCATTGATGGCACTTCAGGACCTTTAGCAGAAGCTCTTGTAAAGGAAATGCCCGAAGTGGAAAGTGCAGTTACTGTATCACCGGATTTCTGGCTGGCAAAAAGCAAGGTTACTATAAATGGCAAACCAGCTCTTAAAGCCGGTGGCAGATTTGCAGGCGCTGACTTTTTTAAGGTGTTTTCTTTTCCGCTTGTTACGGGTAATCCAGATAAGGTACTCAAAGAGAAAAACACCATTGTCATTTCAGAAAGCCTGGCTAGGAAATTATTCCAGACAACTGATGTGGTTGGAAAAGAAATGGCCTGGAGCAACATAGAGGTTAATACAGAAAATCACGTTTTGATTTCCGGCGTTTTTAAAGATTTACCTGCTACATCCTCTACTCAGTTCGACTTTTTAGTTTCGCTTGATGCGATAATGAGTCCGGGTTCTAACTTTACAAATTGGCGTAATGTAGGCCCAAATACATTTGTAACCTTAAAAAAGGATGCCGATCCTAAGCTGTTTAACACAAAGATTCGTGATTTCATAAAACACCATGAAAAAGATGAGAAAAACCGGGAACTGTTTATCAGGCCATATGCTGATAGCTATTTATACAGCAATTACCAAAATGGTGTTCTTACAGGTGGCAGGATAGATTACATCAAACTGTTTTCACTTATCGCAGTCTTTATTCTTGTTATTGCCTGCATCAATTTCATGAACCTATCTACAGCAAAGGCCTCCAGAAGGTTAAAGGAAGTTGGAATAAAAAAAGTAATGGGTGCTCAACGCGGCACACTCATATTACAGTACATGGCCGAATCCATGTTACTCACTTTTATGGCGCTGTTCATCTCGCTGCTTGTTGTCGAGCTGCTGCTACCACAGTTTAATCAGATCATAGGTAAACAAGTAGCTCTGCATTATGACACAACACTTATTTTGGCCTTACTTGGAATTACTGTTTTTACCGGACTGATCTCGGGTAGCTATCCGGCATTGTACCTTTCCGGGATGAAACCTTCTGCTGCACTTAAAGGGAAGTTAAACCTCAGTTCATCCGCATTATGGACACGTCAGGGTCTTGTTGTGTTTCAGTTTACACTGTCGGTGGTACTAATTGTTGCCGTATTTGTGATCTATAAACAAATTGAATACGTGCAAACCTCAAACCCTGGCTTTAAAAAAGACAACGTATTGTATTTTGAAACAGAAGGAAAGCTCAAAAACAAGGCTGACTTTTCTATCGAAAAAATTAAAGAAATGCCAGGCGTACTCAATGCTTCAAGTATAAGTAGAGAGCTACTTGGCGATCTGAATTATACTTTCGGCGTTTTTAGCTGGGAAGGTCGGGATCCAAAGGAGAACATTAAATTTCAAAATGGAGATGTAAACGCCGGCTTTATTGAAACCGTTGGGATGGAAATGGCTGCAGGCCGGAGCTTTTCTAAAAAGTTCGGTTCCGATACTGCAAAAATCATGATCAATGAAGCAGGGATAAAAGCAATGCGATTGAAAAACCCTGTCGGTAAGACATTTAACTTATGGGGCAGCGATTTTGAAATAATCGGGGTAATAAAGGATTTTCATTTTGAATCCATGCATCAGCCGGTAAGGCCAATGTATTTAAGGTACAAACCGGAACACACAAACAGGATTATGGTAAAAGTTGCTCATGGACAGGAAAAAGCGGTTATTGAAGAACTTAAAAAATTCAACGCGACTTATAATCCCGGGTTCACCTTAGATTTTAAATTCCTTGACCAGGATTTTCAGGCTCAGTATGTTTCCGAAAACAGAGTAGCACTACTTTCTAGATACTTTGCTATTCTGGCTGTTGTAATTTCCTGTCTGGGACTATTTGGTCTGGCCACTTTTACTGCCGAAAGACGGTTAAAAGAAATCGGTATCAGGAAAATCTTGGGTGCCAGCAATTCTAACGTTATATATACCTTGTCGAGAGATTTTACCAAACCTGTAATTGCTGCAATCCTAATTGCACTTCCACTTAGTTATGTGCTTACACAGTACTGGTTAAATACTTTTGCCTACAGGATAGACTTGAAACTGTGGTTTTTTGTAGGTGCAGGTTTTACCGCATTGGTAATTTCCCTTGTAACGGTCTTTTATCAGGCACTTAGAGCTGCAAGAATGAGCCCTATAACTGCTATTAAAGAAGATTAAAATCATGCTTCCACTAACCTTGAAAATAGCTTTAAGAAACCTTTGGAAAAACAAAGGCTTCTCTCTAATCAATATCGGAGGGCTGGCCATCGGGCTAACTTGCTGTCTGATGTTACTGCTATACATCAGTTACGAGTGGAGTTACGATAAGCACTTTAAAAACATCGACAGAATATATTCGGTGTATGACAATGACATTATGAGCGATCGCATCACCACTAATAGCTCATATTGCACTCCCAATCAGCTTGCCTCAACCATTATGCAAACTGTTCCTGGCGTGGAGCAAGTGAGCAGAATGGCTGAAAGGTTTGAAAATTTAATTAGACACAAGCAAAACGCCGTCAATAAAAATATCATTTTTGCAGACCCATCTTTCTTAAAAATATTTGATTATACATTTGTCAAAGGGGACCCTTTAAAAGCACTGTCAAATCCTAATTCAGCTATAATTACTCAGCAAACTGCAAATGTATTGTTTGGTAAAGATGATCCTATTGGTAAAACCATAACATACAACAATCGTAGTGAATTAATTGTTACTGCTGTGATTGCTGATCATCCTGAAAATCAAACCTACCGTTTTGACATACTCATACCCTGGAGTTTTTTAGAGAATGAGAGTCCCTGGTACAAAAAAATGGACTGGACAGATGGTGCGTTAAATACAATAGTAATGCTTAAAGACCCACAACAATTTACCACAGCCGATGGGCAGGTAAGAGAAATCTTTAAACAAAATACAAACAACAACTACATAGAGTTCTTTTTATTTCCTTTTAAAAAGGCTCACCTGTATGATCAATTTGAAAATGGAAAACTAGCAGGGGGTCGTATAGATCAGATAAAACTATATCTCTTATTGGCGGTTTGTGTGCTCCTTATAGCCTGCATTAATTATATGAATCTTTCGACAGCACGTTCTGAAAAACGTGCAAAGGAAATTGGTATCCGCAAAACACTAGGGTCTAGCAGGCAATCACTGGCATGGCAGTTTATAGCAGAGTCACTACTCCTATCTTTTATTGCACTCCTTACTGCGTTTATTTTACTAGAAACCGCTCTACCCTATTTTAACAATTTATTAGCTGTTGACATGGCTATAGATTATGCCTCTTATAAAGTATGGGTCATCCTGATTGGCCTTACCTTAATCACAGGCTTACTGGCAGGTAGTTACCCTGCATTCTATTTATCGTCATTTATACCTGTTAAAATACTAAAGGGAATCAAAGGATCGGGGAAGGCTTCACTACCTGTTCGTAAAATATTAGTAGTAATTCAGTTTGGATTTTCCATTTGCATGATCATTTGTGCTATTGTGATACACAACCAAATCGGCTATATGAATAGCAGATCCCTTGGTTTCAATAAAGATAATCTTGTTCAAACTTCACGACTAGGTGTTTTGAGAGATCCGGGAAAACTTGATCTGTTTAAATCGGAGTTAATTAAATCGGGGGCTATCGTTTCTGCTACGGAAACCACAAATGGGCTTACCAACAACTACGTAAGCACTGAAAAGATAAAATGGCCGGGACAATTAAAAAATGAGCAGGTAGCTATGCAAATTCGATTTTCAGGTTACGATTTCACCAGAACCATTGGAGCAAAAATATTGGAGGGCAGAGATTTCAGCAGGTTATTCGGAAACGACTCCACCAAAGTGATTTTGAATGAAGCGGCCGTAACAGCAATGAACCTTAAGCACCCAATTGGTATCCAAATTAGAAATGACGACTGGAAAGAGACTTTTACTGTTATCGGCGTAATGAAAGATTATAACTATTCCTCACTCGGAACAAAGGTAAGTCCTTTGCTGTTTTTTTATAGCGAAAGCAATCCCGGAACTATTGTGATGCGCTTAAATTCATCTCAAAGCACAACCGTTTCTATGCAAAAAATAAAGGATTTAAGCTTAAAACTAAATCCTGATTACCCTTTCCATGCTGATTTTGTCAGCGAAAGAGTTGCAGATAAATTGAAAAGTGAAAGATTGCTAAGCATATTTTCAAACCTGTTTGGTGGTTTTGCCATTTTCATATCATGTCTTGGTTTACTAGGGCTGGCATTATATATTGCTGAGCAAAGAAGCAAAGAAATAAGCATCCGCAAGGTAATTGGCGCCAACTTGAAGGACATCCTTATTCTGCTTAACAAAGATTTCATTAAGCTTGTTATTTTTTCAAATATGGTGGCAATTCCTCTGGCATATATTATTGTAAGCAATTGGCTTCAAAAGTATGACTACCAGGCCAACTTAAACATTTGGCCATTTCTAATTGCATTTGTGTTGTCACTGCTCATTGCCATCTTAACGGTAAGCCTCCAAACTTTTAAAGTTGCCAGAGCAAACCCGGTTGATGCACTAAAATACGATTAGTATTTCACTTCTTTATTTCCTTTCGGAATGCAGTTCACTAAGTGAAAATTACATTTTACTAAGCTGAATTTGCTGCTTACTTACTCTCTACGCAGCACAGCTTCACTAATATGTAATTTTGGATTATATCTACAATTAATCCCTCTCCCGATGAAAAAAAGATATTTACCAATTTTTGGTATGCTCGGTTTTACTGCCGTGGCGAACGCCCAACAAGTAGAACTTCAACGATCTGCTGTAGCTAGCACCGGAGGCTCTGCTACAATAAACAACACCATTTTTCAGTACACTATTGGCGAGGTTTTAGTAAGCGCAATAGAGAACTCTCCTTTGTTGGTAACTCAAGGTTTCCAGCAACCTGAGGTAAATGGCAGTCCCCCGGCACCGGAATCGCCATATATAACAGGGTTTATTGTTTACCCCAATCCGGCAAATGGTCAGACCAAACTCGAATTTGATCTGGTAAACGACGATTTGGTAAACATCCAGTTGGTCAATAATGCCGGGCAAACCGTCAGAAACATTTCCTTAAAAATGTTAGCAGGCAAGGCAAATTACATTTTGCCTTTAAGCGGCTATCCTTCAGGCTTATATTATGTAGTTCTGAAAGCTAGCAGAAGAACCTATTCAGAGAAACTGGTTATACAATAAGCTTATGAAAACAAACATTTACCTTGTTGCAGGCCTGGTGGTCTGTCTGGTATGTTGGTACCAGAATAGTTTTGCCCAGCAAGACAACAGAGTAGTTCAAAGTGGTGCGGCTTTCTTACTACTAAGCGCAGATGCTAGAAATTCTGGGGTAGCCGAGGCGGGTACAGGATTGGGTGTCGATGCCAATTCTTTATACATCAACCCGGCAAAAATCACCTTTGGAGAGCTAATAAGTGTCAGTGCTTCATACACTCCCTGGATGAAACAGATTAGCAAAGATTCTCATTTAGGTTACCTTTCTGCATACAGAAAATTAAATGACAGGGAAGCGATCGGCTTATCGGTTAAATACCTCGATTTAGGATCAATTTCATTCAGAGATGATGCTGGTGCACTTATAGATCAATATAAGGCCAGTGAATTTAGTATTGATGCTAGCTATGCGCGCAAATTTGGTGAAACTTTTGGAATGGCCTTAACAGCCAGATATTTCAGAAGTGACATCGGAAATGGAACCTATAATAATTTTGACCTTAATCCAACTGATGCTTTTGCAGCCGATGTTTCTATTTATTCGAATAGGGAATTGCAAAATGGGCGGTACAGCAGAAGTTTTAGCTGGGGTATAAACCTGAGCAATATTGGCACTAAACTTAAATATTCTGACAACCAAACTTCGTTTTTACCTATGAACCTAAGGGTTGGTGCCGGTTATAACTTTTATGCAGCACCGGAAAGCAGACTTACTCTTTTGCTGGACATAAATAAATTGATGGTCCCAACACCGCCAAGGTACAAGAAAGATGCCGAAGGAAACTTCACCGCTGAAATAGAAAAAGGTAAAGATCCAAACAGAAGTGTTACCAGCGCCTTGTTTACTTCTTTATTTGATGCACCCGGAGGCTTTAAAGAAGAGCTATCAGAATTCACCATTGCTGGCGGTTTAGAGTTTTCTTATTACAATCGCTTTTTTTTCAGAACAGGATATTTTTATGAAGATCCGGATAAAGGCAACAGACAGCATCTCGCTGCAGGCTTAGGTCTCAACATCAATCCTATCAGAATAGATGTAAGCTATATTTTCCCAACTGAGGATCGTTACGTACTGAGAAATTCCATGAGGTTCACACTAAGTTTTACTCCAGGTTCAGGCAAAGCCATAGGAAATTAACAATATCAAAATCATAAGCTATGAGAAGTACATTTTTTACGCTAATATTTATTCTTTTTGCGGGACTGCAATGGGCCAGTGCTCAGGATGGTTTTAAAGGAATAAATTATCAGGCCGTGGCCAGAAACACCAATGGCACAGTTCTTTCAAATCAGGCTGTAAAGGTTAAAATTTCCATTTTAGGAGGTTCGGCCAATGGCGCTGTTCAGTACATGGAGGAACATTCGGCAAATACAAATCAACTGGGCCTATTTACCTTGCAAATAGGTAAAGGAAATCCAGGTACTGGTACATTTGCTGCTATCCCATGGCAAAATGCCAACCAATATGCTAAGGTTGAACTGGCAGTTGGAGGTGGTTCTTATACTGCACTTGGCAGCACTCAATTGATGAGTGTTCCCTATGCTTTATACGCAGCATCAGGCAACCCAGGGCCTGCCGGCCCGCAAGGTGCACAAGGTGTTCAAGGTGCAGCAGGTGTGAAAGGCGACAAAGGTGATACTGGAAATGTTGGTCCCGCAGGTGCGATGGGTGTTGCCGGACCTCAAGGTTTAAAAGGTGATAAGGGAGATAAAGGCGATATTGGAAATATAGGCCCAATTGGTCCGGCGGGTCCTATTGGTGCAGCTGGTCTAGTTGGCCCTCAAGGTTTGAAGGGTGATCAGGGTATTGTTGGTCCAGCAGGACCACAAGGTCTAAAAGGAGATCAGGGGGATCCGGGGCCTGTCGGTGCAATGGGTAATCCAGGTTCAGTTGGCCCGATTGGTCCAGCAGGGCCGCAAGGTTTGAAAGGCGATCAGGGAGATCCGGGACCTGCTGGTGCGATGGGTAATCCAGGTGCGGTTGGTCCAATTGGTCCCGCAGGACCGCAAGGGATTCAGGGAATTCCCGGAGATATTAACACACTACCGGCTGGCGGTGATCTTTCCGGCACTTATCCTAATCCTGTAGTAGCTGCTTTACAAACTAAACCCATTGATCCAACAGCACCAATATTAAATGATGTTTTAAAATTCAACGGTGTATCCTGGGCACCGGGATCTATTGGAGGAGGTGGTTTTGTATTGCCTTTTAATGCAAATGAAAATGATGCAGCAACCCTATTCTCTATTAATAATGCAGGAGATGGAACTTCAATTGAAGGTACAAACGGTACTACCAGCAGTAGTATAGCTGCAATAAGAGGTATTGTTTCGAATACTGCTCCAGGAGGTTTCTCAAGTGCAATACGTGGCATTAATAATGGAACAGGTGGTTTAGGTATTGGTGTATGGGGTTCTCAGGCAGGATCTGGTTGGGGTGTATATGGTGTAACGCCAACTGGTCTTGGTGTATACGGAAATTCCTCTGCGAGCGGAACAGGTGTATATGCCAACAGTAATACCGGCACAGGACTTACTGCAACCAGCAACAATGGAATAGCCGCTAGTTTTTCAATATTTAATAATGCCAACATAAGCAATGTAATAAATGCCAATAGCCTTGGTAATGGAACAGTAATTAATGTGTCGTCTTCTGGGTCAGGAGCTGGTGTACTAAGCAGTACAGGTTCCGGATTTGCAGTTCATGGCATTGCTTCTCAGCAAGTATCTGCAGGTATAATAGGAGACAATAGTGGTGCTGGAGAAGCCGTTGTTGGTCGTACAACCAGCGATATTGCAGGTGCAGTAGTTGGTCGTAATGATGGCGGCGGTTATGGTGTTCGTGGATTTGTTTCCACCAATAATACAGGTAGCGCTATAGGGGTTTATGGACAAATTGGGTTAAATGGAAGTGCCGGTAGAGCCGGAAGGTTTGAAAACGTAAATGCTACCAACACCCTAGGGAATACCTTTGAAGTGGAAACCAACGGAAATGGTAACATCCCGGATAATACACAAGGTAATGCGGCCTCCTTTCTTGTCGATAATACCAATAGTGTTGCTGCAGGTGTAAGATCAGAGGTAAAAACCATATTCGGGAATTTTGGAGCTGCCGCAATTTTTGGTGTTTCTTCGGGTACAGGTGGTCTTGCAGGTTTATTTCATGCATCCAACAATGCAGGTAATGGGGCAGCATTGGTTGCGCTGGCTGATGGAAATGGCAATGCAATAACAGCCAATGCAGAAAAACTAGGTAACGGCGTAGAAGCTAACATAAACGGCACTGGTAATGCGCTTTATGCCTGGGTTCCTACATTTTCTAATGGCAGGGCGGGCAGGTTCGAGATATATAATGAGGATAATACGAATGATGTTATTACGGTTAAAACGGTTGGGAATGGTACTGCCGGAAATTTTATGGTAGATAGAATAACAGGTACATCCGCAGCGGTAAGAGGCGAAGTAAATTCACAATTCTCAAATTTCGGAACTGCAGGTATTTACGGAATATCTTCCGGAACAGGCGGTTTTGCAGGGTTATTCCATGCTTCTAATCCTGCAGGCAACGGGCCTGCGCTTATTGCAATTGCTGATGGTAATGGCAATGGTGTTACGGCTAATGCGAGCAATTCTGGCGATGGAGTTGAAACAACTGCCGATGGTACCGGAAATGCACTATTCGCATGGACTCCAAATTTCAGTACTGGTAGAGCTGCCAGACTGGTTAATTTTAATGATGGAAATATTAATCCTGTACTGACTGTCGAACAACACAGTAATGGAACTCTGGCGTTATTTAAAAGTGGCGACCCAGCTACAGTAAATGTAGCTCGTATTAATGCGGCTGGAAGAGGTTTCTTTAATGGAGGTACCCAAACCGGTGGAGCTGATATTGCAGAATCTTTTGAGGTTACAGGTAATGTTTCTAATTACGAGCCTGGAGATATATTAATTATTTCAACCCAAAAAGATAGATCAGTAGAAAAATCAAATGGACCATATTCAACATTGGTTGCAGGTGTTTACGCGACAAAACCAGGCGTTTTGCTTACCGAAGAGCATATAGATAGCGACTTAAACGGCCAGGTTCCAATGGGTGTAATAGGTGTATTACCTACAAAAGTATGTTTAGAGGGAGGTGCAATTTCAAGAGGTGACCTATTGGTTACCTCTTCTATCCCCGGTGTTGCTATGAAAGCTGACCCTAATAAGGTTAAAATTGGACAGGTTTTAGGAAAAGCTCTTGAAGGCTATAATACTTTTGGAGTAGACAAAATCAAAGTTTTAGTAAGTATTAAATAATAAGAATATGAAAACAACATATATAATCTGCTTTGCAGCGATTGTTTGCATCGCAACATTTAGCTACTCTACTGTACATGCTCAGGAGTTTAAGCCTGGTGAAAGTATAAAAGATCAATTAAAGAAAGGTACGGTTTCAGGACTGAAATACGGAGCTGAATCGCGCGCAAATGTTAGTCAAAGTACAAATGAAAAGCCCAAATCGTATACAAAAGATAATTTCAGAGATCTGATATTTCAAGGCTACAGCAAACAATCAAATCCTACAACAGCCCGTAAAGGCAATATAAATTCAAAAGTATCAAAGTCAGTTTCATCTCCATTACCAAGTGAAGCCAAAGCCCCTGAGCCTAACAAAAACAAAGCTGATTCAGTAAAATTACCACCGATGCAGGGTGGTGCAAAAGAACCTGTTAAATAGGTTGAAAAAAATAATTTATGGTTAGATGATACCCGGTTGCAAATCTTGTAGCCGGGTTTTTACTTTTTTTTTCCCCGAACTATTATTTTATTTTTACCTTCATCCAAAATTTAATATCATGGAACAACATCAGTCAGCACACGGTCTTCAAATAACAATTGTATTGGTAACTTTAGCTGTAATTATTGCAGTTACAGCATTCTATTTAACTTTTCGCAAAAAGAGAAACACTGAAGACGCAGGACATCACTAAGCATAATTAAGACACACAAGGGGATTAAGGTTCTCTAAGAACTAAATTAAAGCATTTAGCTGTCTGTTCTTCATCTTTAAACCCATCCCCTTTTTAACAAATACATCAAAGCCTCTTTGTTGTTTAATTGCTTTAACACCTTCGTAGCCTGCAGTAGTACTCCTGATCTTATTAAGAAGATAGGTATCATCTTTAAAAAGATCGCTATGTACTAGTTCATTTCTTTGTAAGCCAACTTTAATCAGTTCTGTAAGTTTTCTATTTGCATAAACATGTAAAGGAAAATTAAAAACTTCCTCAATTAGTTTTTTATACAAATTATTGATCCATTCTGCTTTTTCAGGATTTTCAATTACTATGATTCCGTTTTCCACGGTAAGACAGTCTATAAATTCCTTAACTTCTTTTCTCGAAACAAGGCCCGCATGGTAAGAATCTCTTAATGTATAGTCTAATCGATCTGCACAAAGCTTTGGCATTGGCTGTTCCAGAATATTAAAAGTTCCCTTAATAATTTCATCAACATGATATCCATGCCAGGATAGAATTTCGGGAATATCAGATGAATTCAATACATCTTCAAAAATCTGCTCATGATAGTTTTCTTCAGTATTATCAAAAACATAATCGCCAACATGCGAGAATGCAGTGTGCGAAATATCATGAAGCAAACCCGATATTTGCTCAATTTCAGATCCTCCAAGCTGCCTGATCAACAGCATCACTCCTATTGAATGCTCCAACCTTGTATGGCAGATATCTGGATTAACCAGAAAAATAGCTCCGCTTTGGTGGATACGGCCAAGACGCTTAACCCAGGAGGAGTTAATTAAATCATCAAATATTCCTGGAAGCTCAACTTTGCCAAAAAAGATATCATTAATTAGTACCATAATACATTTTATTAACGTACAATAATACTAATAATATTAGTTTTTACTAAATAAAAATGTTAATATTTTTAGCTGAAATAGCTGTAATTACTAAACAAATTAGCTTACAATAAGTTACCCCTTTTTTGTAAAGCTATCCATTAACTGCATAGATAATATTGCTTGTTCCGAAGCGCATGGGTTATCTCCCTTATCTAAAAAATAGTTCGTCACTTTATCTATCATTGGTTGCTGAACATGCTGCAGGGCTTCGAAAATAAATTCTTCTTCGTATCCGCCTTTTTTAAGGATAATTCTATTTCCAAAAACAGGAAAGCTAATTGTACCGGCTGAACCTGTTACCTCACAGATATCCTTTTTATCATTTTCTGATACAGTAAAGCACCAGGTTCCATTAAACACCACTCCGTTTTCGAATAAGATCTGTCCAACAACAAGATCATCTGCCGGATATTCCCCAGATTGATTCACTGAAATCCCTGAAGAACTACTTACCTTTCCAAAGTAATAAATCATTAAGTCTAATTGATGAGGTGCCAGATCATGAAATAATCCGCCTCCTGAAATAGTAGGATCAAGTCGCCAGTTGTTTCCTGTACTCGCAATTAGATTATTAGCAGGAGGTTGCAGCATTTGCAACTGTACAAACCTAACATCGCCAATCACTTTCTTATCCAATAGTTCTTTTACCTTTAAAAACATCGGCTGCGCTCTGCGATAATGAGCAACGCTTAATTTAACACCGTGCTTTAATGATGCATTCTGCATCCTTTCAGCCGATTCGGCATTTAAAGTCATCGGTTTCTCTACATACACCGGCTTACCTGCTGCTAAGGAGAGCAATGTATATTCTTCATGTTGCAAAGGTGGTGTTGCTATATAAATAGCATTTACATCAGGATCGTTAATTAACTTTTCTGCATCATCATACCATTTAGGAACTCCATGTCTTAATGCATAATCCTCAGCTTTGGTTGCATCCCTACGCATTACTGCTGCAATTGATGAATTTGGTACTTTATTAAAAGCTGGGCCGCTTTTTACTTCAGTTACGTCTCCGCAACCTATAATACCCCATTTAATTTCTTTTATAGATGACATGAATTGATTAGCTTTTACTTTCCAAAGCTACAATATGCATTCCTATTTCATCCACCAATTCCTGACTTATATGATCGGTTGTTTTCCATTGTACTGAACTGCTTCCCTTTATACAATAGATATGTCCGGTTCTTTCTCCATTAATATATACTACGTAGTCCCCTTCTTTTGGCATTTCTATACGAATAGCACTTGGCTCGCCGCTAATTTCAATCGTAAATTCATATGGGTTCAAGTCCTTCTCCATAATAATGTCTTTATTTCATTTAAAAACACTTAAACTACGTTATTGTTTACCAGTTGAAATACATTTGTAAATGTTATGCCTAAATTTAAACTGTGATCAGAAAAATAATCCATATTGATATGGATGCATTTTATGCATCAGTTGAGCAGCGTGATTCCCCAGAATACATGGGTAAACCAATAGCTGTTGGCGGTTCCCCCGATGGTCGGGGCGTTGTAGCAACAGCAAGCTATGAAGCACGCAAATTTGGTGTTAAATCAGCGATGCCTTCGAGACAAGCGCTCCAGCTATGTCCAGAAATCATATTTGTTAGACCACGATTTGAAGCTTATAAAGCGGTATCAACGCATATCAGAGAGATTTTTAGCCGATATACAGATCTTATCGAACCACTGTCACTGGATGAAGCTTATCTAGATGTAACAGAAGATAAACTGAATATAGGATCAGCACTTGAAATTGCCAAACAGATTAAACAAGCCATAAAGGATGAACTTAACCTGACGGCATCTGCGGGTGTATCATCTGGTAAATTTGTTGCAAAAATCGCATCAGATATGAATAAACCTGATGGCTTGACATTTATAGGCCCTTCAAAAATTGAAAGTTTTATGGAGAAGCTTCCGGTTGAACGCTTTTTTGGTGTCGGTAAAGTAACCGCTAAGAAAATGAAGAGTATGCAACTTCATACTGGTGCTGACCTAAAAAGACTTACTGAACAAGATCTTATTAGATATTTCGGCAAAGCAGGTAAATTCTATTATACAATTGTCAGAGGCATTGATAACCGGGCTGTACAGTCTGAACGCCAAACTAAATCTCTGGCAGCAGAAGATACTTTTGAACATGACTTGATTACTATAGAGGAAATGCACACCGAATTGAGTAAACTGGCAGATAAAGTATCTATTCGCTTAAATAAACATCAACTAAAGGGGCGAACCATTACACTTAAATTAAAATACAGCGATTTTAAACAAGTTACCAGAAATCAATCGTTCCCTCACCCTATTTCTGATTACCAGATAATTATAGACACTACCAAACAGCTGCTGGAAGCTATTGATTTAGTAGATAAAAAGGTAAGATTACTTGGAATTTCTCTTTCTAATTTCAATGAAATCCAGGTTCATCCCCGTTCCGGAGACCCCTACCAACTTCAGTTATTTGATTGAGCTAATCCAACTAGCTTTTAATGCTTTAACTCCACATTTCCATTTTGCAAACAAAAAACATCAGGATTTGTTAACTTATTATATAATTAAAAAATCTAGCTATGAAAAAATTAACTTTAACTCTTATTTTAGGTATCGCGGTGCTATTTGGAGCAAATGCACAGATACAAAAAGGTAATGTAATGATGGGTGCTAACATCTCAAACATTAATTTCGGATTGGATAAACCAAATGTATTCAGTTTAAAAATAAATCCTAAAGCAGCCTGGTTTGTTCAAGACGGTTTGGCATTAGGTGGTGACGTTTCATTTGGCCTTGCAACCGCTAAAGGTGCAGGTACTGATATCAGCTACGGTGTTGGCGCTCTTGGTCGTTATTATGGTGCTACCGGGGCTAATGAACTGGTCAAAAATTCCAGATTCTTTGGTGAAGCTACCGTTGGTATTTCGGGTGTAAACCCATCTGTTGGTGGTTCTACTAATGGTTTAGGTTTTAGTTTTGGCCCAGGTTGGACCTATTTTGTAACGCCTAGTATTGGTTTAGAAGCATTGCTTAAGTACAATGGTGTTGTAGGCTTTGGCAGTAGTGCTTATGCTCATAATCTTGGCCTTGGTGTAGGTTTTCAAATTTACTTACCAGGAAAAGGTACAGCACGTAAAGTACAAAGAGACATGCAATAATCATTACTCCTATATTTTAAAAAGAGGGTGTTCAAAAGGTTAGCTCGGGATTCTGAAATGACCTTTTGGGCTCCCTCTTTTTAATTTATTGAACTTCCGCTTTTATTTTCCTTTCTTCCATTCTGCTTTTCCCTTTAAGCTATTTAGCTCCACATCAAAACAATCCAAGCTCACTTTTTTTGTTTCCGAACTCAACAACTTGTGGAGTTTCTCTACAACTTTAAAACAGACAAAATTAACTAACTACCTAAATACCAGCTTAATGCCAAAAAACTAAGATTTAGGCACTATTATGTAGCATAGTCTAAACATAACTAACAAGAATTTTTAACTGAAATTTTAAAATAAGTATTATGAAAAAGATCATCTTATCAGCAGCATTTTTAGCATTAGCAGGACTAACTACAGTAAAAGCAAGCGACATTAAAAACCCAGTTAGAGTTGCTGTTCAACAAGATAGCCTTACAAAAACTCCGGTTGAATTAAAAGATCTTCCAGAGCCGGTTCAAAAAACATTACAATCTGATGCGGTTAAAGCATGGACTCCAACAGCTGCTTTTCTTGTAACAAAACAAGATAAATCTACATACTATCAAGTTGATGTTAAAAAAGAAGCAGAAACTGGTTCATTAAAAATTGACAAAGACGGAAAAATTATCCAATAATATAAAGACACTAAAATCCCTATAGTTTAATTAACAAATAACAAGGCCAGAGCAATCTGGCTTTGTTATTTTATTTACTTTCTATCAATCCCTGATGTTATTTATTAAAAACAACATCGCATAGCAAGTGTTCTTATTGTACATCAAATCCAAAAGTTATGAACAATCAACATGGAAATGAGGAACAAATCCCTAAAGAAATTGGATCAAATTTGACAGGCACAGCTGTACATGCAAAACCAGGGCATCAAAGAGACATCCAAATTGACAAGTATGTTATTGAGTCGAGTGATGAAATGACCTCTAATGATTCGTCTGAAAGCATCAAAACTCCAAAGAAAGCGCTTAATACTAAAAATAAAGTAAAAGGGTCAGGCAATTAACTTTAAAACACGTCTGCTTAATTGTCAGGCGTGTTTTAATGATAATCATTTTACCAACTGCGTATTTACGCAGTTGCGATGAAATCATTTCTCCGCTAATTTTGGCATCAAAAATACCAACAAGCAAAATTTAATGTTATGCATCTCAAAAAATCAAATAAGGCATCAGCAGCAAGGTATGCTATTAATGTCTTAAAAGTTTTAGCTTTTATTTTATTTGTGTTCTGTTTCTATCAGGCCTGTAAAATAACTACCCCATAATAAATGTTCTATTGGGAATTACTAGCGTGCAACCTTTAGAAAATCCCAAGGCATCTTATTCGAAGAGCGTTTTTCCTCCTCAACCAGAAATTTAGCAATCAGATTTAATTGGTTTTCATTCTCACTTACTGTTTTATCTCCCAAAGCCACCAATTTCTCAATATTTGTGGGACTAGCCGCATCTAATCCTTCTTTAATGCTTTCCAAACTACCAGGCTCTATACGCACATAGTTTTTCTCCTTACCGGCCGAATGAAAAAGTTGCTGTAAAAAGAAATCACTGGTTTCTGCAACACCACTCATCATAATATCAATTAGTGCAGGTACAATCGCCATAGCACTACTCTTTTTAAAATGATCATAATCATAGGACCTTTTAGAGCGTCCAGTACCTAAGGAAAACAGGTAAATATCATTTATTCTTGTCTGGTTAAATGCCTTAGTAACCTCTATTAAGCCACTTAATGCAGGATTTGTAGCAAATACACCACCATCAAGCAATGGGTACCTAACATTCGCCAACGAATGTATCTCTGCAACACTGAAATAGGTAGGTGCAGCTGAAGTTGCTCTACATACATCCTTTAAATAAAAATCCCTTACATCACCACGTACTATTGCATTTTGCTGTCTAAAAAAATGCGTTTTTCGAAGTTCAATATTATAAGCACTTATAATGCAAGGCTTAATAAGCTGACTGAGTTTAGTTTTATCAAAATACTTTTTCAATACACCTTCAAAGATGTGGCTATTATAGCGCTCTCCTGCTAAGCCAAACTTTGCGCGTAGGCGTTTAAAGAAACTCATCTTAAAAATCTCATTACCATGCTCAAGATAAAGATCAAGAGCCTCCTTGGCCGAAAACTTTGGGCGAGTTGGATTTTCATCAGAGGGACACAACAGCAAACAGGTTAAAATACCTCCTGTACTTGTTCCGGCAAAAAAATCAAAATAATCAACAATAGCTGCATCTGGGTTTTTACTTTCCTTTTTTAACTTTTCCTCTAGCGCCACTAAAAGCATCCCTGGAATAACACCTCTTATCCCACCGCCGTCTATAGAAAGGATTTTCTTCATAATACATTTGGGTATACTGTAAATATACTTACTTATATCATATTGCAAAATCTACCTGCGTATTTACACAGTTGTAAAAAAATTATTGCCTGCTTATGTTTGCAATAGCGATCTGCTTAACAAATAAGCGAATTGTGCTGGCCTCTTTAGTACTTTGTAACCGGCACTTAAAATTGAAGTTCATCTTATACAAAAATATCAGTCGCGCTCTCCAATAACGATTGTAAGATCATCTCCTATGAAAACAACAAAAGCCGAGGTTCAATCCGGCTTTTGTTGTTTTAGTACTCCCATAAACTATTCATTAAGGATCTAGCTTTGAAATACCCGAATGCCATTGAGATGGTGTACAACCGTAAAAACGCTTAAATTCTTTAATAAAATGATTTTGATCAAAAAACTCAAATTTGTAAACTAATTCCTGCCAGTTAATGGCATTCTGCTTCGTTATAAAGCTATTTACATTATTAAAACGTACAATGCGACTAAAAGCTTTGGCACTAAATCCTACTTTCTCTCTAAACTGCACCCCCAAATTTGTTTCCGACATACCTACATTTTTACTAAGCTCAGCAATACGTATCAAACCCCGGCTCTTTTGTATTTGCTCACAAGCATAGGCAACACCACTTACATCGGTTTTTTCAGAAGCCTTAAGACGTTTAAGCAACCATGCTTCTAACCTTGCTACAACAGCTGCAGGCGCCTTTGCTACTTCTTTTAATTGCGCTGTTAATGTAACAATTTCCGGAAAAAGAAGCCGAACATCTGTAGCCTGGTTAGAAAAATAACGCTGCGGAATACCAAATAATTTAAACGCTCCATAAGGTTTAAACATTACCATTACGAGCTTTCTAGGAAACACATCAAAGTGCCTGCTATGATCAAGTAATCCAACAAAACAAAGAGCGTAACTATCAGCCTTATCTGAACCAACCTCATGAAATTCGTGATACTCATCAAGAACAAAAGACATTTCGGTTCTGGCTACCGGATAAATACTTAATGGAGGTATAACGCTATCAGAAAAATTAAGCTCATAAAACAGGTAACTTTCAATGTATGGTTGAAGTTCCAAATGAGGAGTAAAGAATTGACTACTAACGTTATTCATCTCCATAAGATTTCGTTAATCACGACCCGTTATTAACCCTTCTTAAAATGATTTTGCAATAAACAGAGACTCATAATTTTTGCGGTGATACCAGGCAAGAAACAAAACTCCGATTAACAAAAAAGCACCGGCACCAATGCCTGACGGATCAAGAGATGCATGAAACAAGAAAATATTTAATACTACTGGAAATATTACCACATTTGCCAACGTAACAAAGCGGCCGGTAATAAAGGCAATCCCACAAACAAGCTCAGTTATTTTAATTAGCTTCATTAAATAGCCCGTTGCATTTACTCCCAGCATAAATGTTTTAACATCACCTTGTAGCTCTGGCTGAGGCATCAGGTTAAAAAAAAATGATATTGAAGCAAATAAAAGTAACAGTCCGATTAAGCTACGGACAACGATAACTGCGATTTTCATAATTTTCAGTTTATAGTTTAGTTTTTCTTTATATAAATCTACTTTTTTCTAGTCATATTTTATTGCATCGTAACCTAATAATCTACGCCATAATGCGATCTGACCAATGCAATTCGCTTCGCGATAAATAATGAAAGCGATCATTTCATAGCTTGTCATTTTTATTGGGCCCATATCAATCTGCTCATTTAACTTTTCGTCAGTTACACTAATTAAAGCCGCTCTTAATAATGGGGATATTTGATCCCAGTCCTTATTAAATTCATCTAATGATGGATAAGTAATATTATCAATTATCCCCTGATGATTTTCGAACAATTCATGGGCAGTCTGCCTACCGCTAATCCCCAACATTTTTGCCAATTCATATCGCTGCGCTACAAGGCTTCCTGCAAGCCAGGAAACATGGTTAGCTTTAGTATTCAATCTATTGTGTGCATCTCTACTTGAGATCCCCACAATAGCTTTCGAATAAAAACTGGTATGCATATCAAATAATACAAGAAGGGCATACATCTTTTCACTAGTTGGTTTAGTTTCCATGACATTTCTATTTAAATTTTTTAATGTTAATTTAGTATTATCGGAATATAAATTCTGACTTTTACTGTGTATGTTTAACATTACGAACTTACCGCTATAATCTAATTATTAAAGAGGTAGCGCACGACAATATTAGGGGGTGATTGAGACATACAATTTTAAAAAAACAAAACTTAGATTAAATAATGCATTCTAAACAATTCTCCTGGCAAATTGCTTGGGATTATCCACCTTTTAGGTTAAAACTCATATTAGGGACAGTTATACTTATTGCAATATTATTATTTATACCACAGTTTTTTCATCATATAGAAGCGAGAGAAGGGACTGTATTAAATGATTGGTTATTAAAGAGAATACCGCCAGTTGATGTTTCTTTTTATATTTTTATTATACTTTATGCACTAATAGTTCTATTCTTAGTAAGGATGTCCAGAAATACATCAATCTGTTTAACAGCACTATGGACGTTTGTGTTTTTATGTATAGCTCGTATCTTATCTATTACTCTAGTACCTCTTAACGCCCCTAACGGAATTATTGAGCTTGCAGACCCATGTTCAATTCTTTTTTACAGGTCAAACGTGATTACTAAAGATTTATTCTTTTCGGGCCATACTGCTACTTTAATTGTTGGAGGTATGTGTATGCAGCGTAAAAGGGATAAAGCTATTGCATTTATCGCTGCCGCCATAGTTGGTGTACTGCTACTTGTACAGCATGTACATTATACCGCGGATGTTATTGCAGCGCCATTTTTCAGCTATATATGCTGGTATTTGGGTAAAACTGTTGCTAAAATTTAATTTAAAACAATGGTTGTATCAATTACTGAAAAGCAAGCTTCCCTAATTGCTCATCTCCTAAATACAGCCAAATAGCACCTTTTGCAAATTTATTAAATGCCCTACCCATATCCTCTAAAGTAACTTTATTAATATTTATAAGCATATCCTCTTCCATTTTATAACCTCCCAACACCTCAGCCTCTCCAAGATCATCAACAATAGCGCTTGAGCTTTCCTGATGCCTGTAGTACCTTAACCGATGATCCTTTTTTACTCCGTCAAGAAACGACTGGCTATAACGACCACTACGGATACTGTTAAAAACTGCTACCATGGCCTGAAAAGATTTTTTGGGCTGCGTTGTACTCACATACATTGAAGTAAAAGGTATCTGTTGCATTTCAATAGTTGCACCAGGTGCATAAGAAAGCCCTTGTTTTACACGCAATTCATAATGTAAATTACCACTTAAAGCATTAATAACCAGCAAAAAAGGAGCATAATCCGGATCGCTCATTGTTGGCGCATTCATTATACCACTTATATAATTTGTAGCCAGGTCACGTTGTTCGGTAAACAAATTTTCACCAGTAAGCATTTTCTGGCTGTATTGAGGTGCAGTATACGGCTTAACAGGTATCGCTTTAAATGCTTCATTCACCTTCTTTTCAAGCGCTTCTTTAGTAATTTTACCCGCCACCACTAAAAACATCCTGTTTTTATTTAAAAGCTGATTATGATAATATTTAGAAATGCTATCCGCTGTAAATCCGTTAACCGTTTTTTCTTTCCCCAGAGGATCTGTGCTGTACTGATTGCCACTAAACATAGCTTCCATTGACATTTGCTGAATTCTTGACTCTGGAGATGCGTGATTCTGATAAATACCGGAGATAACTTTTTCTTTGGTTGATTGAAATTCTGCTTTGTCAAAAGCTGGATTAGCTACAGCGTCAGAAAACAACTTCCATCCCTGATCAAAATATTTAGAAATACATTCCATACTCACAATTCCATAATCAGTTTTTGATGACCCTCCTATTTTTATTCCATACTCATCAGCCAGTTCCTTATAATCGTCTACACTATAGTTTTTTGTTCCGCATGATGATGCTGCCATTAATGCAAGGTTTTCTATACCTGCCTGCTCCGGCTGATAGTTCATCACCCCACCCCTAAAAAACATACTCATACTAACGGTTTCTTTTTGTGTAGGTCTTAAAATCACCTTTAATCCATTCACATCAAACGAAATAGCCTTAGTTTGAGATTTAGCACCTAAAAAGAATAAAGCAAAAGCGAGGGTTAATATATATTGTTTCATCAGTTTAGAGATTTTATTTGAAGAATTCTTGAGGTTTTACATTATTTACAATGCTTTTATTGATAATCATTCCTGCACAAAAAGGCTTACCCTTAATATATTTCCTAACGTAATTCAATAAATCGGCTCTTGTTATTTTATTAAGATTTTCCTCGTAATGAGTGTAATAATCTATCGAAGCCGAGGCCCACCAGAAAGAAAGTAAATGTGCATAATCCGAAGTCACCTCTCTCCGTTCAACCTGAGATATAGAAAGTAATCGCTTGGCGCGTTCAATCTGAACATCAGAGAGATAATCATCTTCATCCCATAATGCGACTTGTTTTAACACCTCTTCATAGCATTCTTTAATTCTTGTCGGATTTGGGCTTACCATAAAACTAATTGGCCCTGTATATTTCTGCGTATAATAGTTTACACTAGCCACTTGTGCCAATCCCGAATTAATCAGCGATTTCATTAATTTCGAACCATTTTGATTTACGATAAACGAAAATACATCGGCTGCATAAGTGCCCGGAATATCGTTTCGCGTATCAGGCCCGTGCCAGCTAAAAAGCATGTAAGGCACCGGCATTTTATCAGATTCTATTATGTAATAATCATTTTTAGTAAGCGGTTTAACTTCCGGAATCGGCCATTTTTTAAATGGATCAAATGGTGATGCTTTCCAACTTCCAAATATCTCTTCAGCAGCACTAAAAGCCTCATTAGCTTTTACATCACCGGCAATTACAAGCACAGAGTTATTTGGCCAGTAATACTTATTTTTTATAGAATCCATTTTTGATGGCGTGGCCGATAAAATAACTTCATGACTTCCAATCACATTTTTTCTTGAATAATTGGCTCCCCACATGTGCTTTTTATCAGCATCTATCAACTCATAAAGCGGACTCGATTCGTGTCTGGTAAACTCCGCATTTACAATTTCATTTTCCAATGCCATATCCTCCTTGGTAAATATGGGATTGCGAATAGCAGAGTTCATAAACTTTAAACCCGGTTTTAAATTAGATGTCGGAAGCGTAAAAAAGTAATTCACAACCTCTTCTTTAGTGGTGGCATTAGAGGTGATTTCCAGCTCATTACTCTTTTTATTAAAGCTCTCAAAATTCGGATAATCTTTATTGGCTTTAAAAAACAAGTGTTCGTAAAGGTGGCTTAAGCCATTGTAGTCGTCAGACTCTGTAAATGAGCCGTTTCTGCATGCCATTTCAATTGTAGCAAGAGGAACAGTGTTATCCACTACCACTACTATTTCGAGTCCGTTCGACAGCTTTTTAAAGTACATATTATCTGCTATTTTCTGTTGTGAAAACACAGAACAACAACCCATTGCAAGGACTACCGTAAGTAAAAATTTAGAGCGCATATGGTTTAAATTTGAATACCTAATTACCAATACAAATACGGGTAAATCTTTTAATTTAACAAATAATTATCTGCCTTTTTGTGAATCCTATTTTTCTTATATTGTATATAATAAATTAACCAAATTAAATCCCTAAAACCTCAAGTATGAGAAATTTTAAACTTCAATTTCCGTTAATCGTTGCGGGAATCCTTGCGCTCACCTCGTGCAAAAAGCAAGAACAACAAGTAATGCAACCTAAAAAGATGCAAGAAAAATCGGCCGCATCAGCACTTGTGTTAACTTACACCATGAGCAATTGGATGGGCTCTCTCCCGGATGCCACTAACGTTGCTCAAATCTCCATCCCCGGAACCCATGATTCAGGGGCAAGAACAGAACCTGTTGCCGGTACTGCCAAATGTCAGAACTTAAGTATTGCTGACCAGCTTACTGCAGGTGTAAGGTATCTTGACATCAGATGCAGACACATTGGTGATTCTTTTGCCATTCACCATGGTTCAATTTATCAGAACCTGAACTTTACAGATGTGCTAAATGCCTGTATTGGTTTCTTAAACAGCAATCCTACAGAAACAATTATTATGAGTGTTAAAGAAGAATATGATCCTTCTAATAACACCCGTAGTTTCGAGCAAACATTTGATTCTTATGTAAGTCAAAATCCTACTAAATGGGATTTAGGAGATGGAGTTCCAACATTGGGATCACTAAGAGGTAAAATCAAGTTATTAAGAAGATTCGGAGCTGGCTCAAAAGGCATCGACGCTACCAACTGGGCAGACAATACTACTTTTAACATCAATAATTCTGCTGCAAATTTAAAAGTGCAGGATTATTATAATGTGAGTAATGTAAATACAAAATGGTCAAACATCGAAACGCTTTTTAATGAAGCAAACAATGATACCTCTAACAGATTGTATTTGAACTATACTAGTGGTTATAAAGCACTTATTTTTGGTATCCCAAGTATTACTACCGTATCTAACTCTGTAAATCCTAAGATAAATACATTTTTCACAAACAATACTCATGGGCATTATGGTGTTGTCCCAATGGATTTTGTGGATGCAACCAGAAGCCAGTTAATTGTAAATACTAATTTCTAATAGGAAAGGAATTGTTTAAATTTTAAAGGGATCATCATCCTGAAATAAATTCAGGATGATGATCCCTTCTATAGAATGTTGTACATTTCAAACTAAAGTTTCAAATGCTTTAAACCGCTTCGATTAAAATATTTTAAACCCTACTGAAAGGTTAAATATCCCTGTTTTTTCTTCAAGACCTTTGTTAATCTTAGTTAATCCTCTGCTATATCTGGCATCAATAGTTAAACTACCTATATCAACACCTGCATTAACTACGCCACCCGCCGTAAATTTCTTGTAATCAAACTTGTCCGGTCCTGCGGCTTTGTTTAACGAGTAGCTTAAATCAGGTCCCGCCGAAATTCTAAAATTCAATGCTTCTGTGTTAATGATTTTATAACCAACCATCAATGGAACATTAACCTGTTTAAATTTAGGGATATAAACTATTGAATTGTAGGTGTATTCACTTTTAAATGCGGTATAATTCACCTCTGGTTGAAAATATAATGCATCCCCGACTCTGGCAAAAACACCAACGTTATAACCTGCTTTGCCTTCTTTTTCTTTTACTTCTTTAAAACTTGTTGGAAGCGTAGCATAGTTAATACCTGCTTTCAAACCAAAATTAACTCCCGATTGTTGTGCTTTTACCGAACCGATACTTGCCATGATTACTGCAATCATTAAATAGAACTTGTTTGTTTTCATACTTTCTGTGTTAGAATAATTATTTATCTTTTTGTGATTTGATAGTATGACAACAGACTTAGCCCTTACCCCCACGACCTTTTAAAATATATTTTTAATGACATTAAGATGCCAATAGAAACCTCCAAATAAGCCAAACAATCCTAATTTTGGAATAATAGAATTACTAAACATGAAAACAGATTATTCCAGTAAAGCAACCAATGAAGAAATTAAGGAGAGATTTGATAACGATGTAGAACGTTTTTCAAATCTTAACACAGGTCAGCAAACAACTTTAGATGCACCATTAACAATGGAGCTATGTACAGATGCCGCCAAACACATTGTTCCGAATGCAAAAGAGCTTTTGGATATTGGATGTGGTGCCGGTAATTACACCCTAAAAATGCTGACCAAAATCCCAAATCTGAATTGTACGCTTAATGATCTGAGTTTACCTATGCTGGAAAGAGCAAAAGAAAGAATTTCCGCTCAAACTTCAGGTACGGTAACTACCATTCAGCTGGACATGAAAGAGCTTGATTTACCTGCCGAAAAATACGACATCATACTTGCTGCTGCTACTTTGCACCATTTAAGAACTGATGAAGATTGGGAATTGGTATTTACCAAATTCTATAAGTCGCTTAAACCGGGAGGTTGTTTATGGATATCTGATTTAATAACTCACGACACAGAACCTTTAAACACCTTATTTCAGAAGAAATACTGCAATTACCTAGAGTCATTAGGCGGCTCAGAATATCGTCAAAAAGTGTTCGATTATATTGAATATGAGGACACACCTAGATCCATAAACTTCCAATTGAACTTAATGCAGAAAGTTGGCTTTAAAGACACGGAGGTACTTCACAAAAATTTATGCTTTGCAGCATTCGGAGGGGTTAAATAACCCCTCTTTTTAAAGAAAGTCTTCTCTATGAGGAGTAAAAGCGTCTATTAGAGTACCAGCCTCAAGGCAAACACAGCCATGAATTACATGTGGCGGCACATAATAGCCATCTCCTTTTCTTATTACACGCACTTCCTCTCCAATGGTCATTTCAAAAGATCCGCTATCTACATAAGTTACCTGAGTATGATGGTGTTCGTGAAGATCGCCTACAGCCCCTACTTCAAATTTTGCCTTTACCAGCATAATCCTGTCATCGTATCCAAAAACCTGTCTTTTTATTCCATTACCCAAATCCTCCCATGGGGTTTCATTGTCAATCTGAAATAGGCTGCTTTGTATCATAATTTGCTACTTAATTTTTCTTTTAGAGATTGCTCCCATTCCTGTTTTAACATACTTAAAACAATAGTATCCCGCCTGCTTCCGTCTAAACGGACTACATGACTTCTTAAAACGCCTTCTTCGGTACATCCAATACTTTTCATTGCTGTAACGCTTCTTGCATTAAGCGTATCAGCTGCAAATTCTACACGCTCAAATCCACCACTAAAAGCAAAATCAAACAAAAGGTATTTACAATGCTTATTTAACCCTGTTCCATGAAACTGCTTTCCGTACCAGGTGTAACCGAGGCTTAAATTATGCTGATTGAGCTTTACATCATAAAACCGTGTGCATCCTGCGTAGGCATTTGTTCTTTTGTCGATAATAACAAACGGGTATTCTTTTTTAACATTTCTCGCTTCAATGGCCAATAGAAGATATTTTTTTAATGCTTCCTCGGTATCCCCTTTTTGTGTCGAAAATCTCCAGATTTCCGGCTGATCAGCAAACGGCAGCAGATGCACTATATCATCCTCCTTTAATGGTCTAAGAAGCGCAATTTCATCCTCTAAAATATGGTCAGCGGCAAAGTCGAAGTCAATCATTTTATACTTTTTATGCGTAATAAATATTAACTAATGTATGTATTTCACAGCTGTTTTTATAAAAATTATTAAGTCATAAAAAGGTAATAGAATCATTTTCAATGTATTAATCCGAATATTTTTTTAGTATGTTTGAAAATATCTAAAGAACTGTATTTGAAGAAACACTACCTAATTAACGCATTAAATAAAAGTATCACGAGAGTTAAAATCTATGACGAAATGCATTTTGGGGGGAGTATCGTTGTTAGCACTCAGCCTTTCTTTAACAATTTTTAACGGGACAAACAGGGAGCCAGTAAAACCTGCAATTGTTACCGAAATTACTGAAGACAGTTTATATGAAACCCATGTAAACAATCTTTACCATCAGATCAATCTTGAACAAACAGGATTAAGTCACGCAGTATTTGAAAAAGCACTTACGGGCTATTACAATCTTAAAAAAACCGGCCAGGTTTCTGAAGAAAAATCTATCCTTTCCATTGCTGATTTTGATAAAAACAGTACTGAAAAGAGACTTTGGATTATTGATCTCGAGAAAAAGAAATTGGTTTTAAACACCTGGGTTGCTCATGGGCAACGTAGTGGTGCTGATAAAGCCACTCGTTTTTCAAACGCAAACGAATCTTTTCAAAGCAGTATAGGTTTTTACCTTACAGCTGAGGTTTATCGTGGCCAGCACGGACGCTCATTGCGTTTGGACGGAATGGATGAAGGATTCAATTCTAATGCCCGTAGTAGATCTATAGTGGTTCATGGAGCCGATTATGTCAGTCAGGGTACGATAAATGCCTTAGGCAGGCTTGGACGCAGTCAGGGATGCCCTGCAGTCCCCAAAGAACTTTCAAATTCGGTAATCGATGCGATAGAAGGCAAAACGGTATTGTTTATTAATGTCAGTGACCAGAGATATACTTCAAGATATCTTGATGAACATAATGCCGCATCATTTGCCGGCAATTTTAGTCAGCAAGACACAACAAGTAGCCCTGACTCTACACTAAACATATAAGTAAAAGGATAGCTTTTCCTCACATGATTCACACCTTCTTCACATAAAAGCACCTTATCGTGGCTTTTATGTGAAGAAGGTGTGAAGGATATGTGAAAATCAACAGTCTTACAAGCCGCCTCCAAGAGAACGGTAAAGCTCTACCGAAGCACTTAACTGAGCTGTTTTTATAGCTGCCAGTTCAAGCTCACTCTGTAAAGAGTTACTTTGAGCAGTAATTACTTCTAAATAGGTTGCCATTCCGTTTTTAAATAGTAGGTTGGCGTTTTTAACTGCCTGCTGTAAAGTACCTACCCTTTTTGAAGAGATATCATATTGAAGCTTTAGTTTTTCAATTTTAACCAGTTCATCAGACACCTCGCCTACAGCATTAAGCACTGATTGCCTAAATTCTAACACTACTTTTTCACGGTCTATTTTGGCCAGTTCATACTGACTTTTCAATTGCTTGCGCTGAAATATTGGCTGCGTTAATCCACCTCCTACAACACCAAACAATGATGCAGGAATATTAAACCAATTACTCGCTTTAAAGGAGTTAAGACCTCCACTTGCAGTAATACTTAATGAAGGATACATACTTGCTTTTGCAACGCCAACTTTTGCATTAGCAATGTTTAACGACAATTCGGCACTTTTTACATCCGGTCTTCTGCTAACCATTTCTGAAGGAATTCCGGCAGATAATTGAGTAGGGATAGCAGTATTCTCAAGACTAGCTAAACGTTCTACTGCGCCGGGTAGTTGTCCCGTTAGGATACGCAAAGCATTTTCCTGTATGGTAATGTTTTGCTCCAACTCAGGAATCAACTGCGCTGCTACCAATTGCTGTGCTTCAGCTTGTTGTATTGCCAGTGAGGTTACCTGTCCTGCATCAAATTGCAGATGAATAATATGCAATGTGCTATCATTTAATGACAGATTTTTTTTAGCCACAGCCATTTGAGCATCCATCATCAACAGTCTATAGTAACCTTGTGCTACGTTAGCTACGATTCTTGTCTGAATTGCTTTTCTAGCCTCCTCAGTTTGCAGATAAGTTGCTAAAGCAGCCTGCTTTTGACCTTTTATCTTGCCCCAGATATCAGCTTCCCAAGCCAAACCAACATTGGCATTATAATCCTGAATAACTTTGGTTTTTAGGAATTGACCTGCACTTAATCCGTTTAAACTATTGTTAGATGGACGGTTGGCATTTGCAGTAACTTGCAAAGTAAGTTCAGGAATATTACCAAGCTTTGATTGTTTAAACAGCACCTCTGCCGATTCAATATTTTTCAAAGCAATCTGCATATCATAATTCCTCAATAATGCAGTGTCTATCAAACGTTTTACACCTTCCTCAGTAAAGAAATTCTTTACTGAAATATTGCCAATGCTACTGGTATCTATTGCACTGGCATTCCTGAATGTATCAGGAATTGCAGCTTTAGGTATAGCTACATCTTTAGAAACTTTACATCCGGCCAGCACTATTAAAACTAATAGTGGGGCCAGTGTATTTATATACTTTTTCATGAGTATTTCTTTTTTAAAAAATTTATCTTAAGAATAGATGACTTCTGATTCTGGTTTTATTTTAACACCATTTGCATCCTGAGCATCATTAATAACGGCTGGTTTTCTTGATACCTTTTCCTGCAAGTTCTGGAAAATCACAAAGAGAACAGGGATTAGGAATAGTCCAAGAACAACTCCAGAAACCATTCCTCCTGCAGCACCAATACTTATAGAGTGGTTACCCTGTGCAGATGGACCAGTTGCAATGCTCATTGGGAATAAACCGACAACAAATGCGAGAGAGGTCATCAGAATAGGACGTAACCTTAATTTTGATGCTTCTATTGCTGCACTTACCAATGATAAGCCTGCCTTTCTACGCTGTACTGCAAATTCAACAATCAGGATGGCATTTTTGGCCAGCAAACCGATGAGCATAATAAGGGCTACCTGTACATAAATGTTATTTTCGATACCGGTTAAACCGATTACAAAAAACACACCCAATACTCCGGTTGGAATAGAAAGTATTACCGCTAATGGTAAAATATAGCTTTCATACTGTGCTGCCAACAAGAAATATACGAACACTAAACATAATATAAATACTACTGTCGACTGCCCATTTGATGAAATCTCTTCTCTGGTTTGGCCAGAGAACTCAAATCCATATCCGGCAGGTAATTGCTCTTTTGCTACTTCCTGTATCGCATTGATTGCATCACCGGAACTGAAACCTGGTTTAGGAATCGCGTTAACCTGAATCGAGTTAAACAAGTTATAGCGTGATGCAGTTTCAGAGCCATAAACACGGGTTAATTTTACCAATGTTTTTATTGGCACCATCTCTCCCGTTTTATTTTTAACAAATACACGATCTATTGCGGCAGGATCTGCCCTATCTGCAATATCAGCCTGTACCAAAACTCTGTAATATTTACCAAAACGGTTGAAATCAGATGCCTGCGCACTACCAAAATAAGCTTGCATGGTTTGCAAAATGTCGCGAACATTTACACCCAGCTGATTTGCTTTCTCATCATTTACCTCCAGTTGTAACTGAGGATAATCGGCTTTAAATGTGGTAAATGCAACTGCTATTTCCTTACGTTTCATTAGCTCACCAATAAAATTATTGGCTACACCACTAAATTTATCAAGCTTACCACCTGTTTTATCCTGTAACACAAGATCAAGTGCCTCTACGTTACTAAAACCAGGAACAGTAGGAAAACTGAACACAAAGAAACTACCTCCACTGATAGCGCCTAGTTTGCCTCTTATCAGGTTCATTATTTCATTAATATCCTGTACTTTTCCTCTTTCTTTAGCGGGTTTTAACAAAACAAACACTACTGCTGATGAAGGACTTGTTGATGAAGTAAGCAAGTTGAAACCTGTAATAGAGGTTACAAATCTTGATGCATCTAAAGCACCTAATTCAGCTTCAGCCTGTTTCATTACTTTTGAGGTACCATCTAATGATGTTCCTGATGGTGTATTTACCGCAATGGCCACAAAGCCTTGATCTTCTGTAGGTATAAATCCTGTTGGGGTTCTTTGTACCATCCATACAGTTGCTAAAATGATGATCACCAAGCCACCAATACTAACCGCTTTATTTTTAATCAGGAATCTTAAACCACCTACATATCTATCTGTCATGGCATTAAAACTCCTGTTAAATCCGGCAAAGAATTTCTCTTTAAATCCTTTTTTAGGCTCATCAGGATGACCGGCATGATTGTCTTTTAAGAACAAAGCGGCCAATGCAGGGCTTAATGTTAATGCATTAATTGCAGATATAATAATGGCGGTAGCCATGGTAAAGGCAAATTGTCTGTAGAACACTCCTGTAGAACCCTCTAAGAAACCTACCGGAAGGAACACTGCTGACATCACCAATGTAATGGATATAATAGCCCCACTGATTTCGTGCATTGCTTCGGCAGTTGCCTGTTTTGCTCCGATGCGCTTGTGCTCCATTTTGGCATGAACAGCCTCCACCACTACAATCGCATCATCTACCACAATACCTATGGCCAATACAAGCGCAAACAACGTTAGTAAGTTAATTGAGAATCCAAACAACTGCATAAAGAAGAATGTACCCAAAATGGCTACGGGAACTGCAATAGCAGGAATTAATGTCGATCTGAAATCCTGAAGGAAGATAAACACAACGATGAATACCAAGATGAAGGCTTCAATAAGTGTATGCTGTACCTGCTCTATTGACTGATCCAAAGCAACTTTTGTACTGTAGAAGATATTATGTTTAACGCCTTTTGGAAAATCTTTAGCAGCCTTTTCCATTAACTTGTTTATCTGAATCTGGATTTCATTGGCATTGGAACCTGCCAATTGTATAATACCCAGAACAACTCCTTTTTTACCGTTTAGGCGGGTAAGACTGTTGTATGAATAAGCACCAAACTCTACTCTACCTACATCTTTTAAGCGTAGTGTAGAACCGTCAGAATTTGCACGGATAGCAATATTCTCATATTCTTCAGGTTTTGTAAGCTTGCCTTTATATTTAATAACATACTCAAAAACCTCATTACTTCTTTCGCCAAAACGACCTGGAGCTGCTTCTAAACTTTTGTCTTGTATGGCCGACATTACCTCATTTGGGGTAAGACCATAACTAGCCATTTGCGTTGGATTAAGCCAAATACGCATCGAGTAATCTTTTACACCACCAAATATACTGGCAGAACCAACACCTGGAATCCTTTTAATCTCGGGTATAATGTTGATTTGTGCGTAGTTGGCAACGAATGTCTGATCATATTTCGATTCATCTTCGGTATACATACCGATGGCCATGATGAAACTATTTTGTTGCTTAGCGGTAATGATACCTTGCTGCACTACTTCTGTTGGCAACTGACTTGTAGCCTGAGCTACACGATTTTGCACATTTACAGCAGCCTGATCGGGGTCAGTACCCAACTTAAAGTAAACTGTGATTGCCAATGTACCATCGTTACTGGCAGTTGAGCTCATATAGCTCATGTTTTCTACTCCATTAATAGATTCTTCCAGAGAAGGTGCCACCGAACGGAGTACGGTTTCTGCATTGGCGCCGGGGTAGTTAGCAGTTACCAGTACTGATGGTGGCGCAATGTCTGGAAACTGCTGTAGCGGCAATTTGGTAAGACTTAGCACCCCCAGAATCACCAATAGTATGGAGATTACTGTAGCTAATACGGGCCTTTGTATAAATATTTTGAACATGACTGTTAATGTTTAATTAGGGAATTAGTTTTTAGCAACTTTATCTGTTGCTTTTTGTGGTGCAATCACTGCACCTTCTTGTAAGCGATCGAGTCCGCTTAACACAATCTGATCACCGGCTTTTACACCATCTTTTACCAAGTAATTAGTACCTGCTTTACCAATAATGCTGATGGCTTGTTTTTTTACTTTGTTGCTATCGGCAAGGGCATATACAAATACTTTATCCTGTACTTCAATAGTAGCAGATTGTGGTACTACAAGGGTGTTATTATGTTGCAGACTCAGGCGAATTCTTCCTGTGTTTCCTGATCTTAATAGACCTTGAGGGTTAGGGAATTTAGCTCTTACAGTAATGGCTCCTGTGTTTTTATCAAACTGACCATCTATTACATCAACTTTTCCTTTTTTATCGTACTCAGTATCATCAGCAAGAATTAATGCCACAGCAGGAAGCTGTTTAAGCTTATCACTTAGGGTTTGGCCAGGATATTGGTCTTTAAAGTTTACAAAATCCTTTTCTCCAAGTGCAAAATAAACGTGTACATCATGTACATCAGACAATTGGGTTAACGCATCAACATCGGCAGGAGCAACAAGACTTCCCTGTTTTTTAACTAATCTACCAATGTAACCACTAACGGGTGCCTTAATTAAAGTATAACCCAGGTTTATTGATGCTGTAGAAACATTTGCTTTAGCCTGCTCTATGTTTGCTTTTGCGACTAAAGCAGTGGCTTTGGCCGATTTTAATTGGAACTCAGAGATAACCTTGTTTTGTACCAGAGGAGTTAAACGTTCAACTTCCAACTGGGCGTTGATTAAACTTGCTTCTGCTGAGTGCTGAGCTGCAAGGGCATTGTTTAATGAGGCTCTGTATGGCTGATCGTTTATTTTAAAGATAGGTTGACCGGCTTTAACAAAAGCGCCTTCATCAACGTATACTTTTTCCAGGCTGCCACTAACCTGGGGTCTAACTTCAACGTTAACAGAGCCTTCTATAGATGCAGGGTATTCTTGAAAAGTGGTTTCTGTGCCAGAAACTACACTGGCAACAGGTAATGCAGGTGGCGCTGGTGCAGCTGCCTGAGGTGTTTTATTGGAACAAGCCAATAAAAACAAAGCGGAAAATATAAGTATTGATTTCATAACGTGATTAGATTGTTTAACAGTGTTAAATAATTGTGAACTACGGAGGTAAAATTTCATAATATGATAGATTAAAAAGGTTATCGTATAACGGATGTAATCCGTTTAACAGCGTTAAGTTATTGTTAAAAAATTAAGGCTTGTTTAAGCCTTTGAGTTTATTGGGTATTATTCGTTTATATATTTTATGATTCCTCTGATGGCGTCTTTTAAAATACGTTGGTTCATCTCAGCATCACGCCCCTTATTTACAAGGTTAATTGAAATAAGGCCATGAATAATTGACCAGAAAGTGTAGTATTTTCTACAAACAAAATCTTCAGTCGGATTCTCTACAGTGATTAGTTTTTCTATTACATCGTATATCAGATCGTCAGAAAGCTCTGCCTCCGGCATCGATTTCTTCAATTCGCAACAATTCATATCTACACCAAACATCAACTGATAAAGCTCCTTATACTTAAAAGCGAAGTTCCAATAGGCAACCCACATTGCCTCTAACTGACTTTCAGGCGTATTGTGCTTATCTCTTGCTGCTCTAATCTCCCCTGCCAGGATAATGTATCCTTTACGGGTTAATTCCAGTAGTATTCCTTCTTTATTGGCAAAATATTCATAAATAATCGGGGCAGTGTACTCAATCTTATCAGCAATCTTTCTCATACTAAGCGATTGCCATCCCTCTTCCTTCACTATGTCTAAGGCTGCATCAAGTATATTGAGTCTTGTCTCCTCTTTTAATCTTGCTATGCGCTCTTTACTTCCCATGGTATTACTTATTGTGGTGTGTAAATAATCTAACACCGTTAAGCAAATGTATAAACAGTTCTTAGATTAAGTGTAATCTATTTGTCAAATGCTAATTATGCTCTTTAAAAACTATTTTAAGGGCTATATCACAATCAATTTACAGGGCTTTCAAAAAGAAAAACAAGTATCTTTAACTTATTCCCCATAATAATTGCAAATTCGCCTTTGCACCAAATAGAGATCCGCATGAACAATAGCGTTACCCTAAAAGACATTGCTAAAGCGCTCAATTTATCTATTTCTACAATATCAAAGTCCTTAAACGATAGCTATGAAATTAGTATAGACACTAAACAAAAAGTATTGGAATATGCTCAAAAGCACCATTATTCGCCAAATCGCTTAGCTAAGGGACTTAAAGAAGGCAAAAGTCGCTCTATAGGGGTGGTCGTATGCTCACTTGACAATAATGTGCTTGCACAAATGCTAGATGGAATTGATACTGTTAGTACAGACAATTCTTACCAGATTATTATCATGCAAAGCAAAGAATCTCAAAAACAAGAGGCGGCGTGTATCGAATTACTTTATTCTGGTGGAGTTGATGGGATATTAATCTCTCCGGCTTGTGAAACTGTTGACTTCAGCTACCTACTTTCTTTGCAGAAAGCAGGTTTACCTATAGTACTTTTTGATCGACTTAGCGACCAGATAGTTACCCATAAAGTAGGGGCCGATAATTTCCAGGGTGCTTATGATGCAACTATACACCTTATAAATAAGGGTTACAAGAATATTGCACACCTTAATACCAATACAACTTTAAGTATTGCTACTGAACGTCTAAATGGCTATAAACAAGCTTTAGCTGATAGTAATATTGCTTACAGACCGGAACTGCTAAGGTCATGTGATTACTCGGATACCAAAAAACTGAATGCAGATCTTGCGGCCGCAATCCAATACTATATGGGCTTATCCGATAAACCTGATGCTATTTTTACTGCTACCGATCAGATCAGTACAAGGTGCCTCACCTTACTTAACAAATTGGGGTATCATATACCTAATGACATTGCATTAATTGGTTTTACAAATACAGATCTTGCAGAAGCATTAAATCCTGCTTTAAGTACGGTGCATCAACCTGCTTTTGAAATAGGGCAATTGGCTGCAAAAAAACTGATTTCTCTAATAGAGCGGAAAAACGAGGAAATTGAATACGAAACCGTGATGCTCGAAACCCATATTAAGGCACGCGCATCTACACTTGGCAAAGAATAAAAACCCACGAAATCGTTTGCGTTTTTATATATGCGCTACCCTGGTATATTTAAATGTATTAACGTGTATAATTGTATATAGATTATAATTAAATATGCAAAGTGAAGAAAACATATTGGTATTTGGCGAACTCCTTCTAAGGTTCAGTTCTACTGAGGATCAATTCATTTCTAAAAATCATACTGTTGCTTTATTTCCTGGCGGCTCTGAAGCAAATGTTTCAGCATCCTTAGGTCAATGGAAGCTGCCGGTTTCCTATTTAACCTGTGCTCCTGATAATGCATTATCTGCAAATGCATTGCAATACCTTTCTGAGCTAGGAGTTGACACTTCAAAAACTATATTAAATGGAGATAGACTTGGCTTATACTTTTTGCTATCTGCAAATGGACTAACCAGCGGACAGGTTGTATACGATAGAAAGTTTTCTTCTTTTAGCTCCCTTAAACCGGGAACAATAGACTGGGAAAAGATTTTAGAAGGTTATACCTGGCTTCACTGGACAGCCCTCACTCCTGCTTTAAATGAAAATACAGCAGCTGTATGTAAGGAAGTTTTGGCTGCAGCGAGAAAAATGGGCTTAAAGATTTCTGTCGATTTAAATTATAGAAACAGACTTTGGGATTATGGCAAACAGCCTGTTGAGGTAATGCCAGAACTGGTTCAGTATTGTGATGTAATAATGGGCAATATCTGGGCAGCAAATAAAATGTTGGGCACAAGTGTCAGTGAACATCTAAACCGAGAAACTACAGCTGAAGAATATTTTAAACATGCTGAGGTATCAGCCAAAGAAATTTTCAAACTATTCCCTCAGTGCAAGCACATAGCCAACACCTTCCGTTTTATGGATAATCCAAAACATAACCTATTTTACGGAACCTACCATACTCCAGAAAGCAATTACATATCTTCAATTTACGAAACCAATGAGGTGATAGACCGAATTGGAAGTGGAGATGCTTTTATGGCAGGTTTAATCTATGCCTTAGTCAATAATAATGATGGGCAGGAAATCATCAACAAAGCAACAAAATCCGGTTACCAAAAACTCTTTGTCAAAGGAGATTTTGGCGATGGTGCTTTTTAAAAACTTTTAAAATGAATGCAATAACCAGTACATTAGAAATTATCGGCAATTATCCGGTTATCCCGGTATATTACCATGAGGATAAAGATACCTGTATAAATGTTCTACAAGCCAGCTATGATGGCGGCATCAGGGTATTTGAGTTTACCAATAGAGGCCAAAATGCTCCTGAAAACTTTAAAGCCATGCTGGAGTATAGAAATGAACATTTCCCCTATCTAAAACTAGGCATAGGTACTATAAAAACAGTAGCGCAAGCTGAACAATACCTTAGCATTGGTGCAGATTTTATAGTTAGCCCTATTGTTAAAGAAGACATCGCTAAACTGGCCTTTTCAAATGGTATTCTTTGGGTACCGGGCTGCATGACGCCCACTGAAATTAACTTTGCTGAAGAACTGGGGGCATCCTTAGTTAAACTTTTCCCGGGCGACACACTCGGCCCCGGCTTCTTGAAGGCAATAAAACCATTGTTCCCTGACTTAAAGTTTATGCCAACAGGCGGAGTTGATGTAAATAAAGAAAGTATTGATAGCTGGCTAAATGCAGGTGTTACCGCACTTGGGTTCGGCTCTAAGTTATTCCAGGCCCCAAATGACGCTAAAGATTATAGCTGGCTTACACAGCGATGCGATTCATTACTAAAACTTGTAAGCAAAGGATAATTTTATCCCTTATTTACAAGTTTTAGATATATGAGTTGATTTATTTCTTTTGATCATCCTTGTCGTACAGATCAATTAGCTTACTTTGTAATCTAATTACTGCATTTTCAAGCTCACTCACCTTTTCTTTCAACTGCTTAATCAACTGCGTTTGTTCGTTTATCCCTTCCTCACCAACATCAAGTAATTCCCTCAAAGTTAAATTGTGTACTTCGGCTATCTGATTAATCCTGCTGAAGTTAGGATCTGTGATACTTGTTTCAAGCTTTGAATACGCCGGAATAGATATTTCTAATAAATCAGCCATAGCTTTTTGGTTGACTCCCTTTTTCTGACGTAAAATTCTGAATTTCTCCCCTAATGTTTTCATAATCAATAATTTTAAAAACGTCCGCTAGTTATGATTGAAATAAATTTAAGAATTATTAAATAAAATATTATGATATTAA